>ENA-OPXX01000903-OPXX01000903.1-human-gut-metagenome-genome-assembly--contig:-NODE-903-length-24143-cov-2.050980_pt1 | contig 24143 bp, 19 predicted proteins | sample MGYA00241771_ERZ502046 | MGnify/ENA primary metagenome ERZ502046 (study PRJEB25962, sample SAMEA2042006) | human gut metagenome | biome: human gut; feature: human-associated habitat; material: faeces...
CTGCAAACAGGAACCAATACTTTCCGAGAATTGCCACCCCAATTGTTGCAATTGCACCATAAATCATGTTAACTTTGTCAAATGCTTTCATAGATGCTCCTCTCTTTCAAAATAATTAATCTCACAATGAATCCTCCTTTCTTTTGTTACACCTTATTATGATCGTGCAAAAAAAAAGATGCCCCCCTCTTTGGGGAACATCTTTCAATTTATGCAACATACATTTATATTTTCTCTCAATATCTCTGTCATCAAGAATGATATAATCTTTTTCCAGAATGTCTACTGAATTTCCAAGTATCGCCGCAATATCTTTCAAAGGCATTCCTTTTTTATATAAAGCGGTCGCAAGTGTACGCCGGAATAAGTGGACTGTACATTTTTTATTCACACCGGCTCTTTTGGCTACCCTCTTTGTGATTGTCTCAATGGTAGCTTTACCTATTATAAATGGCTCTACAACTTATGCAGGAATGGTGATGGTTAGTACTGACGGTCAAATTAAAGTCTGGTCTCCGTTAACAGTAAAATCTTGCCAGATAATCGCTAATTTTAGCTATGACATTTAACTTAAAATGCTGCAAAAATAGCATAAGCACTAGTGGTGTATGTGCCATTCTCAATTTTAATTGTTTGTCCTGTTTTTAATGGTACAGTTTTCTCTACAATCACAAGACCAGCATCAGAACCATTATTAGTGTACGGATTAAAAATGCAGACATTATTAATATATATTTTTGTATTTTGACCACTTCCGTGTGCATATGCAGACACGTTTACAAAGCAATCTCTTTCTGCTACATAAGTTACTGTTGCACCTGCGGAAATAGTTGTGGCACCTTTTAAAATAGTTCCAACATCAATAAATGTATTACCTTGATTGCATTTCCAGCCATACCGTGTTCCAGTAACAATATCGTAAGTGTTTGACCAAACACGTCCGGAAACAGGATATTGCTCATGTAATTCCGCGGTCACTAAATGATATTCATTAGCAGAATTGGAACACCATCTCACTACCCGATAACCAAAAAAAGGCCCAGCTGTATATGGGCTGTTAACAAATTCTGCGGCAGGATTATTTGAACCAAAATAATGTATTTTATTAATATAACTATTGCGATTACTTAGGTCTACATGTAAAAAATTTGTAATCTGATTTCTTCCCGGAATGCTCTCACAAAACATTGAATCAACGTTTGACGCATCCAGTTTGTTAGTTAAACTCTGGGTATTCTGTGCAATTGCACCTGCTACGGTGCCGTCTCCAATGTCTGATATTTTTGTCTTATCCCCAATGGTCTGTGCATTTTCTAAAATGCCTGCATCCATGTGATCTAAATTAGTTGCATTGATTGGTGTGTCTGTTGATGGGTAATCTTTCCATCCTACTTTTTTATATGCCATAATTTAATTCTCCTTTGCTATTGGATATCCCTGTTTATTCTGTAATTCTGTTACTGAGCTACCTAACGATGTTAATGTTTTATTAATAGTATTAATACTCTTCTGCAGATTAGCGATCTGTGTTGTATATGCATTCCACTTCTTTCTCTCTGCTGCCGTGATATGTACCGTTGTATTGGATTCATGCGAATTAAATTCTGCCAGATTTGCTTTTGTACCTATTGCATTATTTAAAGCTTCTACAACACTCTCATTTTGTTCCATTGCATCCGCAATTTCTTTCAGTGTGTCGAGAGTTTCTGGTGCACCGTTTATCAGTGCCGCTATTTTCTGATCAGTATAGGCTACTGCATTTTGATAGCTTTCGTTCCAGGCAGTTCTTTCCTCCACAGTGATATGCACCACTTTATCAGATGTGTGTATGGTCAGTTCACTTGTCAAAGCTCTTTTATCAAGTTCCGTATTAACCTCTGATATTTTTTCATCTGTGTAATCTTTAGATGATGTTAATGCCGCATTCGCTGCACCTGTTTTATCTGCACCTACTTCCTCGTAAGTTGTATTATGAGGATTTCCGGTCAAGAAGCTATGTTCATATGCTGCCTTGCCTTTATCTCCATAATATGCAGTGTCCTTTGTTTCTCCCAGTGTCAATTGCCCGGATGCTTTTAAATCTTCTAAATATTTTTTTGCTTCCTTCGCTGAAGTGTCTGCATCTGCTGCCCTCTGGTCTGCATTGGTTTCAGATGCCTTTGCATTCGATTCTGATGTTCCTGCTGCATTTGCTGAATTTAATGCATTTGTCTCTGATTTTTTTGCATTTGATTCTGATGCGCCTGCTGCATCCGCTGATTTTTTTGCCGCTGTTTCTGATCTTAATGCTTCCAGTGCAGATTGTTGCGCCTCCTGTTTATTGATACCAGCAGTGGCTGCGTATTCTTTTGCATTGGTTTCTGATTCGGCTGCAGCTTCCTTTGACGCAAGAGCTTCCTGCGCTGATTGTGCCGCATCATTCGCGGCGGACAAGGCATTGGTTTCTGATTCTTTTGCTGCATCCTCTGATGCTTTTGCATTTGTCTCTGATACACCTGCTGTTGTTTCAGATGCCTTTGCATTATTGGCATACGCATTTGCCATTACAACCTGTTCCGTGAGAGATGTGTACTCATTCTGGGACTTCACCTCATTCTGGTCCACAAGCTGGGAATATACCACCAGATCAAATAGTGGTGATGTTATCACTGCACCATCCTCAAAGGTGACACTGATCTGACACTTACATGTTCCTTCCACGTTCACTGTCTGAGTTGTAATTGTGTACTGGATTTCATTTCCTGATATCACACAATCGTTATAGCAGTGATTTCCATCCGGTTTTTCAATCTCGATCAAAGCTACAAGTGCATTTTCCATGGAAACGACACTTCCGCCATTGGACATGGTCACATGTATTGATCTTGTGCATGTATCCCCTAACCGGACTGACAAACTGGATTTGATTTTTGGAGCATTCATATCCAATCGGATATTTTGAATAATATCGTTTTTCATATCTGCCTCCTTTTCGCCCATTATAAGAAAACAAGGGAGCATAATGCCCCCCTGTTTGTCAGCTTTTCTTCTGTTTTGACCAGTTATCAATTTTTTTCATCGCCTCTGAGTGCGAATCTCCGCACATCATATATGCAGATATTAATAAGTTTTTCAAGTCAGCATAATTTCCATTTTTCTTTGCTTCCAGATAAATTTGCTTATACTTCTCTGTAATCTGGCTCTTAATGGTTTCTTCCTTTACACCATGCTTTTTCAGATCATCAATTTCGGCTTTGATCTTATCCCGGTCATTAATTTTTCCAGTTTCATAAGCATTGTCCATCGCCGAATAAAAATCGCTGTACTTTGTCCAGTCACTTCCATTCTCCCATTTTTTCAGTTTGTAATAAATGTCGTTATCATCCATTTCAAACTGATCTTTAAGGATATTTTCAACTGTGCTCTTTTCCATCTCTCCGGCTGTATATCTCTTTTTTAATTCGCTCATGATTCCAGAATCAATCTTATCTTCCTCCACATTTTTGCCAGAAAGTTCCTGCATAATCGAATTATATTCTTCTGTGTTTCCATCTAACAATGCATCAACACTTCTCTGATACTGCCTTGTGTTAGACCGGATAATTCCTCCCAGCCATTTTCCAGTTACCGCATGATATAGAGATTCGATATCACGTAAAACATTGAATCCCGGAATACCTGTGACTAATGACACTCCTCGCGCAGTTTCTTTTGCAACATCATAGAATGTATGTTTCTCTCTGTAATCCGGATCTGTAATATACTTCCGCATATTATTAGCTCCGGCATATAATTTTGAGATTCCCTGCATATCCAATCTGCTAATATCATATCCTTGGAAAATAGATACAATATCCTTTGCAAATGGGATCATCGAAATAGGATTCATATTATCCACGATATTTCCTTTGAGATTTTCAATATACTTGTCCCAGAATGTTTTATCATCATCTTCTAAATCTCTGGTAGCATCTATCACTGCAACGATTGCCGCATTCATTACCTGTGTGGCTGTGTATGCCGTTACCACTCTGCCAAGACGTTTCATTGCTGATTTACTCTTTTTTTCAGAAGCATCACGCACCGCATTTACAAGTAAATTGTATGACTTTGTTGGTTCTGCCATAAATGCCGTTGCCATCTGTACTAATTTATCCTGACTACGCATAATCTGTGATCGATGAAGTACACTGTCCACAACCTGTGTCTGATCCACAATTTCGTCAAAGCGTTCTGCAACCATTTTAATAAATTCCTTGGAATCATATTTCACATCCGGATGTTTATCTTTTATCTCTACTTCACAAGCATTCCATAAATATCCCCATGTGACATCATCCCCCAGCTGTGCAAGAATCATTGACTTTTCTACTAAATTTTCTTTCAAGCTCTGCTGTCCTGTTATGACGGATTTCATGGACTGCCCTATGGATGTTTCAAAATATCCCCAAGATTTCCACTGTGTAATCGCTGAATTTTCTTTCGCTTTTTTCATTGCAGATTTTTTGAATACTGCCTGTGCCATATACTTAGGATTCATGACTGCCGCTGCTCTTATATATGCCGTTGGCTGCTGGATTGCCACTCGCAGGTTTCCACCTACAGATGCCGCTTTCATCTTGCTTACAAGTGTGCTTGCAATCTGTGATTCTATTCCATTTACAGATTCTGCATTGATATCTTTGATAAGTTTCTTAAAATATTCCAGATATTCTTTCCCGTAAGTAAGTTCAATCTGTCTCTGTACAGAATCTGTGTCTGCTGCAATATCTCCATCAAATTCTACATTTCTGTGGTTAAACCATTTCATGGCATCTGACAAAGGTGCTGTAAACGTACTGTATGTAGCCATATCCGTAACATGCTTCGTAAATACGTCAAAGATATCATCCACGATCAACGCATTCGCCGCACGTTCTCTCGTCTGCTTTGTGAAGCTGTTATTCTGTGTCGCCCAGTATGCTGTCTGGTCCTTTGTATCTACAGAGTTTCCATCGACCTTTATCGGGAAATAACTTTTTACGCCAAACCTCTTATATCCATTCATCATCATGGTTGTCTTATTTCCCCAATCAGCACAATTATTGGCCATGAACTGCTGCATCGCATCTGCAATCTTGATCTGTTCCGGAGTAAGTACACTGCAGATAACGTGATCAATGTCATATTCTGTAAGCTGAATCGGTTTTACCCGGCTAATTACCTCTTTTCCGAGCTTACTCTTGGAAATATCAACATTTTTCTTTGCTGTCGTAATGTCTTTCGGTCTTATTCCACCGACTTTCATGTGTAATAACGCCTGGTTACGTTTCCGCAGTTCATACAGTGACATGATCTGTGCTGTGGTCATCTGTAATTCTTTTCCACGGATCATAAACGTATGTACTTTTGCGTTATCGCCAGTCCAGTCTTTTGTATTAATACCATCCAGAGCATTTTCCATATATGTCTGTGCTTCCTTCAGAAGCCACACACGATCATTAAATGCCGTGCGCAGTCCATCGTAAATAGATCCTGCTGTATCTCCCAGCCTGTAAAAATATGATCTTGCATCCATCATATTCACGTCCAGAAGGTTTTCCACAGCCTGTACCGTTCTGTTTGCATGCAGTTTTTTATTCTTTTTCTGTTCTAACTCTGCAATCGTATCTGCACCAAGCTTTCTTGCATCATTGGTTCTCTTATTCACATACAACTGGTTCACCGTTGTGATTGTTCTTTTTAGTCTGGTAATAAGTTCATCAAGCTGTTTCAACTGATTGGCATTCATATCTGTGATACGGACATTTTCATTTGCATTGATAAAATCGCTCATATCAGATAATAAAGTACTCTTGTTTCCATCTGCCTGATCCATTAGTGCATTAAAGATATCCTCATAATTACCTTCAACTGCTGCATTTCTGTCAGAAAGTTTCCGGTACATCTGATTCAGGGATTCCCTCCAGGCCATAGTGGCGGTACTGTCTGGATTAGCTCTCTCGCTTACAAAATCAATGCTCGTAATAAACTTAGCTACAGATTCTTTTAATGCTTCCGGAACATGCTTCTTGTCCGTATTCGTATTAAAATAGCTTATGATTCCATTTGCATTTTTCTTAATACGCTCGCGCATACTGCTCATTTCCTGATTTCTCCGTTTCGCAAGTGTATTATTCCTATTAGCAACTTTCAGTTCAAGCATTCTCTGCTCTGTTCTGTCTGCTCTCTGATTCGCTCTCATAAGCCAACGATTCCAGGATACAATATCATCCTGATATTTCTTTGCCGCTTTCTTATCCGCATTCGCAAGAGCCGCCTGTTGCGCATTCTTAAGATCTGCTATTTTTTCCTCATAACGTGCCGCCTGCTGTTTTCTCTTTTCTGCTTCTACTGTGCGCAGTTTTGCCAGGCTTTCATCATATGCCGCTTTTACACGTTTCCTGTATTCCTGCTGTCTCACAATCAGTCTGTCTGTTTTCTCATACACCTTTTTATTTGCCGCATCCTGTGCCTGTTCCAAAAAAAATCTGCGGTAAATATCCAGTGCAAGGTCATATGCCGCCTGTTCTTTGTCCATGCCGAAAATATTCTTTTTTGTCGGTTTTAACTGGTTCAGCATATCCACCAGTGCCATCGGCTGGTCTGCTGACGATACATCATAATCCAGCATCTGATAAGAATTATCTGCAATTTCTGTCCACAAGTTATCCAGATATGTTCCTTTATCAGTAAAGTTTAAACTACCAAAGTTCATTTTCCGGAATTTCTCGTAGGAACCATAATAATATGCAACCTCTGCTTTCTGTTCATCGTTCAGTCTGATATTCAGTCCCTTCACATAATCCCTGACATCCTTATAGGCCTGCTGCTCGTATGGATCCACGTCTGTACTCTCCTCAATGACCGGCTTTGCTACTTCCTGTACAATGCGGATCATATCATTATAATCTGCATTCTTATGTTCTTTCAGGTATGCAAATACTTTCGTCAGATTTGAAGCGAGTTTATCAATATCATAGGTGCTCTTATTCTCTTTTTTAATTGCATATGCGATCTTGTGCATCATGCGCTCATTCACTTCCACATTTTTCAGTGCTTCAAAGCCTTCCTGAATAATGGATGACATCTCTGTCTCATGCTCAGATGGTTCACCATATAATGCATCAAAGAAAGAATCGTCAATATCAATAGAATATTTTTTTGTTTCATTTTTCTCAGTTTGTGATATAATGTTTTCAGAAGGATTCTGAATCTCGTGGATACCTTGCTTTCGGGTTGGGTTGAGTAATTCAGAATCCTTTTCTAATATTACATTATGAATCCAGAATTTATTTGTTTCTATTGTCTTTCTTATATTTACCCTAACCTTATAGTTACCGCCATTTATTTCTACTGGTGTTTCAAAATATGCATACAATGAATTTTCCCCATGTGTATTTTCAATATTATCCTCAATAAGTTTCCCCCTTTTTATAATTTCTGGCAGTTGTTCTATTGTAGCTATTTTGAGTTTTTTCAATTCTCTCGGCAAAGACTGAAACCTTTTTCCATTTGCAAGAGTCTCTTTAATGCCACGAGGATTAATTCTGATCTGCATTCCTGTTTCTTCATTCACCACTATACTATTCTTGTCAAAAAATCCTGTTCCTTTAAGATGATTTACAACTGCTTTCTGGACCGCAATATAATCATTGAGTTTATTTTCAATATTATATTTTTTTAGCTCCTCATCCAGATCGACATTGATAGAAAACTTCATATCATTTTCTGCCTCTGCATTATTGCCAAAATTTTCCTCTGCCTCACTCCATACTCCCAGTACCATATCACGGATTTCCTGCGCTTTTTCTGCATCCGCTTCCAGTCCTTTTTTCGCTGTCTCAGATAATACATGATCGTCAAGGAAAGATACGATTTTATCGTACAGTTCTTTGAAAAAGTCTGCTACCGTCTCTAAAATGCTCTTCTGTTCTTTCTGTGAAATATTTTCTTCCGTCATATAACGCGAGAAGTCTTTCACTCCTTCCTCTGTACTGAACACTCCGGCCAGATAGTCAAATACAAATTCATCTGCCGAACCCTCATATGTTTTATCTGATTCTACACGCTTATAAGTGTCATAATATTTCTGGATTCTGTCAGACAGATACGTTGCGCCCTCTTTTGTCTGTGCATAATCCAATACGGTATCCATAACCTTACGCATACCTTCCGGGTTATATGTATTCGCCCATTCATTCAGTTCGTGAATCAGCGTCTCGTATTCATTGTGTGATGTACTGCTTAAGGCGATTCTCGATAATGCCTGACTGAAATGTCCGTTTTCTCCATGTTCCAGCGAATCATTCAAAGTGATTTCCAGTCTGGTTTTCTTTGCAACACGTTCCGCAACCTCAGCCATTCTTCCATCCACTTTATCTGTTCTAAGGTCAACTACCTTTCCGGCTCTCTCTGTTTTCTCCGTCTGTTCTGATCCGTTGACATTTTTCTGCTGTTGCACCGGTGCAACTTCCGCTCTCTGGCTGTTATTCTGTCCGAGCGTGTACATTGCTTTCAATGTTGCCGGATTATTTACACTCATGACAAGCTGTGCATTCTTTGGGTTGTTCATAAGTGATTCAAATGAGCTTGTTCCAAGTTTTCCGGCATTATAAAATACGGCACTTGCACGCACATAAGGTGCGACTTCCTCATTATCCCAGTTATTGATTAGTGTATTGGCTACTGTTGCCGTATCCATGGTGGTTGAAAAGTTATAAAGCTGCTGCAGGTTTCTGTCTGGAATCTCAATCTCCGACAAATCTTTCAGTGTGCCGTTTGACATGCGGACGGTTGCATGATTGCCAGAAACGTTCTGCACATCGATCACAATCTGTTTTTCCCCCGTACTCTTCACCACTGCTCTTGTGACACCTGTATGACTCTCTCTTCCCTTTTTCTCCATCTGCGCATAATGGTAACTGCTCTGAACGTTGTTAATTGCGTCATTTACGGCAGTATGCTTTCCTTCTAATGTTTCTGCATATACGGTCGGTAGGTTCGGATTTGCTTCAAATTTTTGCGTCCTGGTATCATTTTCTTCATTCGTCACCTCCTCACTCGGTGTCGTGACTGCTTTTATGATCTCCTTTGCATCTTTTCTTGCCTGCTGTTTCGTTTCGCCAAGCTCGGCAAAACGTTCTGTCAATACGTCTTGAATATCCTTTCCAGATTCCTCTGCCATAGACTGTGCAATTGCTCCAAGATCTTCCGCATTAAGATTTTCTCTTCCCTTTTCCTCTACGATCTGTTTTGCAGTTGTTCTTTCATCCATCTGCTCTGCTACATCCAATACATTGTTTTTTAATTCTGTTGTAGTTTCGATATGTGCCCCCAGCTTATGGTAATTGACAGCATTTGCCGTATTTGTGATTCCACCCATGATACCACCGGAAATAGCACCTGCAAGTACATCCTGTGCGATCTCGCCCATAAAATCTTTACTTGCCATGTCTTTTGCTTCCTGTTCTGTATATCCCATGGAAACATAATTCTGTACATTCCGGTTGTACTCTGACTGGTCACCATTGATGATGTTATCCGCAATTGCATTTGCAATATCTGTAAATCCTTCCTCTGTTCCTTCGATTCCTGCCTGTGCCAGTGTGCTCACGATTGCTTCTTTTGCCGCTGTTTTTCCGCTTCTATGCAGAATATCCCATGCATGATCTAAAGATACCACCTCAAACAGCATCTCATTAATACCTGCAGCTGTGGCGTGCTTTATGGAATTTTCTGTACTGATTCCGTTCGCCTGATCCTGCTGCAATGTCGTTGCATATGCAGATGCGCCAAACTCCGGCAAAGTTACGATATTTCCAACCGTTTTCGCTGCTTTTCCTGTCAATCCAAGACCACCAACAACCTCACTTCCCAGTGCTACGGAATATGCGGATTTTGCCGTACTCATACCTACTCCATACGCAAACTGTCCATACTTATTATCAATCTTATCGCTGACCGCACTTTCTGTCGCATTTGAAAAATTAGTCAGTGCATATGCGTCCGAGTTTGTATTTACCGGTGCACTTGGATCAGCATAATATGGTCTTTTTAATGTCTCTACTACCGCTGCCAGTCCTGCTGCCGGTGACATTGCCACATCTATTACTGACATTCCTATACCATTTACTATTGGATTCTCATTAACAGCCTTCTGTATTCCCTCATTCATTTCTATTGTTTTCTTCTCATCGTTAATCTCATCTACATTCTTTATACCTGATTTCTCCAGTAATTTCCTTGACTGATCCATGCTAGAAATATTCTCTGCATTATTCTTTGCTATGTTCGTATCATAATTCTGGTTCATGCCAGAAAATGCCATATTAGACTCTACATTTTTCTTTGCTTCTGCATATTCTTCCAATGTCTGTCTCTGTTCATCTGTCAATGAATTTAAAGCATCCTCACGCTTTTTTATATACGCATTTACCTTTTCCTGCTGTTTGACAGCCTCTTTTTCCTTGTCTCTTTTATCTTTTTCTATTGAATACGCATCTACTTTTTCCTGTAATGAGCTTCTTTTTCCGGTATATTCATCATACCGATTTGAGTCCATGCTTTTTGTAAGATACTCTGTATCCAGGCTCTGTTGATCACCTTTCGCAATACGCAATGCCTCCTCAATTGCTCTGTCATCCATAGTCTGGATAATCCTGCTGCTGGTTGGGAGCTTTCCTGCATCTGTGAAATACTTGTTATTACCTTCCTGTATTCCGCTCTGAATAGTGTTGACAGACGACATCTGATTCCTTGTGCCATAGTACTGCTCTAATTTTTGCAAGCCAGATTGTGCAAGCTTAGCGATATCCTCATTATTATCCTGATCTTCTACACCATAATGGGCTTTCAATTTTTTCATTGCATATTCTGCTGCTGTTTCACTTTCTTGATACTTTCCATTATCCACCGCCTTAGTCGCTTCTGTTACTTTGCTTTCACTATATCGCTTGTCATTTCCATTATAACTATGCAATTCAGATAATAAGTCTGCACCTGTAATCTGCTTTCTTCTCATAATCTTTCTCCTTATTTTTTCTTATTTGCGGCTGTATATTTTTTCTTTAAAATTGCATTTGCTTCTGCCTGCGTAATAATTCCTTTATTCACATTACTAGCAAGCATATTTGCATATGATTTATCTGCAATATTGCCAAATTTACCTGAAAGGTAATTAAACTGATCTACCTGTTGCACCTTCTTTATTTCTTTTTCTAAACCTTTTCCACTTTTTCTTGAACCACTTGATTTGCTTCCGGATGATCCAGACGAACTGCTTCCGGAACTCTTGGACTTCGCAAGCGACAACGCATACTGCTTTTCCCACTGGGAATCTGAAACGTTATCGCGCTGTTGCTGGTAATTAAACGACTGCTGCCACTGCGAATCCGATACACTATCCCTGCTCTTGTTATAATCAAACTGCTGCTGCCACTGCGAATCTGCAACTGCATCTCTTTCCCGGTTGTATGCCATATTCTGGTTAAACTGATCCTCGCTCTGGTTATAATTTGCGATAAACTGGTCATTTCCAATGGAATCATTGTATTTGTTGTAGTAATAGTTCCTGTCATCCTTCCAGTCTGTAACGGTATCCCGATACTGTCCATATTCTCTGTCTTCCTGATTTCCAACCGCAGAAAACTGATTATAAAGCTTGTCTGTATCCATCTGATATTTGTCCATTGCAAGGCTGTAGAGCTGTGGAATCACATTATTTAACTGTGTGAGATACTGCTGGTTTGCCTGTGTTGCTGCTGTGGCTGCATAGCTGTTTCCGAATCCCCCGGTCAATGCCGCCGCATTTGCCTGCGTATCAAGTGCCGCCTGTTTTCCAAGCTGTGTATACTGATCCTTATACTGCTGGTACAGTGGATCTGCGTTAAAATCATAGGAGAAGTCCTTCTGGTTCACAATCTTATCCATCAGGCTGTTGATTGTTCCATTCCAATTACTGTGATACTGTCCCGGTTTATTTGCTTCAATATCCTCTAATTTCTTTTTTGCTGCTGTTGTGTTCTGTGAAAAAATACTACTGATATCGTTTATAGGCATGCTATACCTCCTTGCTCTTGGCCATATTTTCAATAATGCCTTCCAATGTGTTTACTTTGTTTTCCAGATTCTCTATATACTGGCTTGTGCTTTCGCTAAACGCATATAAAAATGCCTTTGTATTCTGTATATTCTGCTCATTTGATAACTTTCCAACCTTAATATTTGGATAACCAAATCTCGTACTCACTGTTTACCGCTCCCTTCCTCATACTCTTTTGCGATACTGTATATTCTTACATCACCTTTCCCGGACAACCGTAACTGCATATGGTCACATCTCCGTACCTTAAGCGGCAGTTCCAGACTTCTAGGTCTTGTGCTGTAATACTTCATCAACTCTTCCCATGCGCCCGAACTGTCATACGATACTTCCACCTTTAAAAATGCATGTGTATCAATATACAGTCTGATCTTGAAATTCTTGATATACTTGGCAAATGGAGATTCCAGACCAATCAGCCCGGTTTCCGCGCTCCATTCGATGGTATCCTCCAGTTCTCCTTCCATGATGTTTCCCGGATAGATGTTTTCCCCCGGATACCAGTATTTTTGTACTCCGGTTATCATCGGGAACAATTTTGTATAGATTTTTTCATAGTTGATCACCTGCAGAACGTTGTTTTCATTGATCAGATACAATGCACCGTCTGTTCTGGCAAATCCCTTTGCATTTGTATTATCTTCCTTCATCCAGACGCTTTTCTTACTGTCATACACAAACATACTGTATTCATAGTCCTTATTCCGCATGCACACATAATATTTATCCCGGAAAGCTCCGCCGGTGGCATCATAATAAATCTCTTTTCCGAACGCATCAGAGATACTTTCCGGCGAGCTTCCATCAAAAACACAGATTCCATCCCGACTTTTGTAATAAAGGTACTCATTCAGCACTACCAGGCTCTTTTCCGAGCCTTTCTGCACTCCCCTTAAGGTTTTCCAGTTAATCTGGAAATCAGATGGTTTTGATCCGAATAAATAATGCACACCTGCATCTTTGAAGAAATATATAGTCCCCATATAATTGATACACCCAGTAAAATCTCCATCTGTACCGATAGTCGCCGCATATGAATCCGCTGAATTACCCATAAAACAATTCCAGTTTTTGGGATCTCCCTGCTTGCATGCATATATCTCATGCTTATCAGACGAACATCCCCATACACGGTTATCCATCTCTGCTACAAAGTCCATGTCCGGGACTTCACGTTTTAAAGTGATATTTCCACTGTTTGTAAACACTTTATTGATAAATCCAACGATCACAACATTATCATCATCACAGCTGTACAATATGTTGGACTGATTAAAATTGTAATTATTATAAATTGCTTCTGTTTTATCCACTCCGCTGAAAGTGACTGCATCATACTGTTTGAACCCTTTTCCGATTCCCGGTGACGATACTTTCACGTATGTAGTGGCTACTGATGTCCACTCGCTGGTATTGCTGCTCCACATCTTGATCACAACCGTGTCCTGCGATGTATCAATCCAGTACTTGTACTTTTCTGTATCAGGTGCTGTATTCCCGGTATAAGTATTCGTTTCATCAAATACTGTCCCATCCAGTTTACACAAAGAAAACGTCGGTGCTGTCGTTGTAGTGACTTCATTCTCCATATAGTCCACTGTCTGGTCATATGTGTTATAGATCAGTTTGTCAGGAAACACGCATAAATACGCTCCTATCATTGCAAATCTGCGCTCTTTACCTGCACATTCTTTTTTTAGATCACACACATATCCCTGGTCATAATAAAGTTTATTATCATCCACAAATACTACCTTATCGCATCCGAACATTCCCATCGGATTGACCAGCTGCTCTATGATTGCTCTCTTTGGTCTTACCGCCATCATAGGGAAGTAGTCTGTGGTGAGATTTTTCATATCATAAAATTCCCCGTCCGCAATCCTGCTGTTATGGTTATATCCCATAAATGTGTTCAGGATATTGATGCTGGAATTTTTTACATTTAACTGTGGCAACTGCATAGCATCCCTCCTAAACCTTAAAACGCTCCGTTAGTACCGTACCGTGCGTTCTGTACCAGTAATTAACAAATTCCTGCCAACTGTTGTTGAACATCAGCATGGAATTTGTATATCTGTCCATCTCTTCATTTGTAAAATCAATCATGCTGAATAAATAATATTTATATAAATCTGTATATGGATCCGGTGCTAATAACTCTGTATCCATGCTTGTTTTCTCATCATATTTACTGTAATCAAGTGCTGTGATACGCTCGTCCTCTTCGCGCATGCAGAAAACCTCATTCATAAGCTTTCCTTCTACCGTATTGAGCCATCCGATCAGCACATTGTCTTCGAATTGATTCGGTTTCAATTCCCCGACCATTGTTATAAGTTCATTTACCGTCATAGCTTCTCTCCTTAAAAAAAGAGGACACGGAACTACTCCGTATCCCCTTTCCGTTCTAGGCAAAATTTTTAGTTGCTTTTTCCATTCTTTCAATGGCAAGTTCGTCCATCTTTTTCATATTTTCAAGGACTTCACAAACATACTCTGGAACTTCTACCCTTTCCCCTCGTTTGATCTGAAAATTTTTCCCATTTACGCAAACAAGTACATCTTCCCTGTGTTCTCTGTCTTTTTTTATTTCAACAGTTACCAGGTTTTCTTTTTCAGAAGCAATTACTTTCTTCGTCTCTGCTTTATTAACTTCTTTTGCTTCATTTAATGCTTTTTCTACAGCTTCATCTTTTTCCTTTTGTGCCTGTTCTAAGGCTTTTTCTACAGCTTCTTTAACTGCCTTTTCTTTTTCTTCCTCCGCCTTTACCAAAGCTTCCTGTAATTCTTCCACTGTTTTCTGGTTTTCATTCTCTTCCACTTTTGCCATTAGTTTGCCCTCTCATTCTCAGATTCATCAGAGCAGCATTCGATTCGAACCATGTACTGCTCTACAAGTCTCTCAGATACTTTTACTGCTTTCCATCCAACTGTTGCTCTCTGGTTTAATGGATCTTCACCGGAACCAAGCTGTTTTACAATCGTCTGAAGTCCACCGCCTTCAACGCTTGTTGTTCCATATGCACCTCTTCCAACTACTACAATTCCATAAACAGAAAGTCCATCCGGGCAGTTGTTTTCCGTACCTCTCCATACTTTTGCATTTGAAGATTCAACAAAACGAATTCCTGCAATTTTTCCAATCTCACCTTCATAGATCTGCTCTGGATTTTTATACTTTGTAACATCAATCCATCCATCTGACATCATGACATCAGCTGAACACGATGGATGAATAATTGCTACATAATTTCCATCAATCTTCGGTGCATTCATTTTCTTCAGATAAGCAGCAACTTTAAAGAAAATATTTCTATCAAGTTTGTCATCCTTTGTAAGTGTGGATCTTGATTTCTTTCCATTTGGATAGAATACAACGGTTCCACCACAGAGAACATCACGCGTAGCACAATCAAGCGTAATTCCTGCCTGTGCGCCAAGCTGCTTTGTTGCCTGGATTACGTTATTATCGATTGCCGTCATGATCAACATATCTGATAATCCAATAAAATGACCATACTGTGTTACCGTCGCTGTAATTGTTGTTACTTTTAATTTGCCCCCATCTGGTGTTACGCCCTCCTGCAATGGAGTTAATGCCGGTTCCAGATTGTCATACCGTCTAAACTCGATTGTTTTACCACCATTTCTTGGAATAGGATATTTATCTGCAAATTGATCATAAACAAGTTCAGGTCCTGCAATATCGATCAAGTAATCACTGTAGAATGTTTTCATCTCCGGTGATAAATCTGCTGTTCCAGTAGTCTGTAAATTCATTTCTGAAAACAGCTGTAACTTTAATAATAAACATCTTGCTTCTTTTACTTTCATATTTGTCCTCCTGTTATGTTCAAGGCTTACCAATTAATTATTTCGCCTCTTAAAGCCCTTCGCGCAATTTCTGCCCTATCTTCTTTTGTTAATTGAGATACATTTGCTTTTACAATTGCACCCGGCTGAGAATTGACAGCTCCTTCTACCGGCCGTGCCGCCCTTGCCTGAATATTCTTGGCAACCTGACTGCTCACATTTTTTGCTGTGGCCGCCATGGCACCTCCGAGCATTTCATCAAAATGCACTGCTTTGTATGCTGCTTCCACAGAAACACCATTCTGAAGCATCTTACAGAAATCCGGATTCTGTGTTTCCTCCTCAAAAGAGAAGTCAGAAAGACCGTATTTTTCTTTCAGTTCCTCCCCCTGCTGCATCCATTCCTGATATGTTCTCTCGCCCTGCTGTCTGGCTTCCAACTGCTGCAATGCCTGTCTCATATATTCATTATCTGATTCCATCTTCCGGTACTCTTTGTACTGTTCCACTGACATTCCTTTTTTGGCAGCTTCGTCCTGGAAAATAGAGTCATCGTCCTGAATAGCCTTTGTGAGTGCATCAATATCACTTGCATCTACACCATACTTTCTGGACATCATATCGATGATTGGCTGCATCTTTGCATTTTGTTCCTGCAATACCTTGGTATCTCCGATACGTCCCTGTACAATCTTCTGTACACGACTATTAAATTCATCTTTATAATCGCCTTTGATCATGTTTTCAAACTGTACGGATCTTTCCTCGGTTTCTTTTGTTGTGACTGTCTTTTCTGCGCCTGGCAGTTCCGTTTGTGCTGAGTAGTCGTCACTCGCATCCTGCTTTCCGTATACTACATTCTGCAGGTTATTACCTTTACGACCTTTTACTGTTGGGGTAGCGACTCCCTGTGTGTTTTCTGCTGTTGTACCTTCTCCTGCTGATGTGCCAGCGCTTGCTCCATCATCAAATGTCTGAAGGTTTAATAATAATTTTCTCATTTTTTCTATCGTTCCTTTCCGACGTGTCAGAGGATCATTCCTCGTTGTGCTCACTATAATTTATTCTAAAAAACCTGTGCCCCCCTTTTTAGGGAAATATTTTCAGAATAATTTTGTTGTAAAGCTTCAAAGCCTGTTAAAATTGTCTCGTATGCAGTGTTTACGGCATTATCTCCACCAGAAAATTCTATAAAAAGTTTTCCGTTATCTTCCTCATACACCACATTATTTACCTGTTTTCTTTCTTTCAGGATAAGCAGCTCATTGATCCACGTATATCCAAGTATCGATACTGCGGCACACACGATATCATTACCGTATGTGCCATATCCTGCATGTCCCTCAATATGTAAAATGTGTCTGTCTCCATTTTTTTCTACCGTGATGTTTGTCATTTTCTGCTCCTATCTTGGTGAGGTTGCATTACGTGCAGCACTAGCCGCCTGTGTTGTCAATGATCCCCTGCTCTGTGTTGTTGTTCCACCTTTTGTATCAGTTCCACTCATTGCCGCTGTACTCGCTACATCTGGTGTCTGTCCTGAAAGATTTGTTCCGTTCTGTGCATCCACCACTGCGGTCAACTGCTGCACCATCTGCTGCAACTGCATCACCTGTGCAAACAGTGTCTGATTCTGTTTGATCTGTGCAAGTGTTTTCTCTTTTCCATCAAATTCCATCATATTCAGACATGCGATAGCTGCATCTGCATTTGCAGGTGCAAAAAATCCTGCTGCATAGAAATTCAACGCCATCTGGTTTTGTGATTCCTTACTGTAAGCACTCTTTTTTGCTGGTCTGATCTCTGTATCAAAAATTGGTAATCTGTTTCCGAGATCTATTTCAAACGCCTGTCCCTGTTCTCTTGGTAAAAGACCGGAATTATCAAAACTCACAAAATCCTGTTCTCCGTCATCCCCTGTGATTCTGAAACATCTTTCCTCTGTATAGAACTGTCGAATAAGCTCGATCACCATCTGTACCACACGTGCAAATGCGCGATATGCGCTCTTATTGGAATCCCTTGCAAGTTTTCCAGCTGCTTCCTGCAATGACGCAATACCAGATGCACTGGTCACAGATGATGCCTGTCCCTGTGATGATGCAGTATTTCCAGATGTGTCTTTTAATTCCTGGATTTTATTATTCAGAACTGTCACATAGATGCCATTCAGTGGTTTGCCCTCTAACGGACGGTATGCATTTTCTCCGAGATTTCCGTTTGCGTGTACAAGCGTACATGACGGATCACTAAATTCTTTCTCATTAATCCCTGCCTGGTCATTAAATATTGCCCTGTTTCTCGAGTTCGATAGTGCGTTATCAAGAATCGCCTGCTGCATTTTATCTATGTATGCCTGACAGTCTTTCATGACATCAATGTCAGAAAATCCACATAACATACCTTCCTCCGGATACATAGTATCGATTACAAACGGATACATACCATGCTTATAAAATCCCTCTTCTCTCATCTGTGGATCATTCTCAGATGCAAATAATACCTGCCCGTTGCAGAACTTGCAGTATTGCAGTATTGTTTTTGTCTGTGGTATTCCGTCCTTGTCATATCCACTCACATGCTGTTTATAATACCAGTCGACAACTGCTGACTTTTCTATCGTATCCACCTGATCATCATAGATATATTTATTCACATCCAATTCCGGGTAATTTCCAAGGCTCTTAAGGTTGGGATAGTTTTTTTTCAGTTCGTCATTATCTACTAATGTCACATAAAAGACATTTGCAGAATCCTGTATGTCTGTAATCCCGGACTGCCAGAACAGATTGATTATGTCACATTTCTTGATGCTGATATCTCCCAGCCCGTTCAGCTTTGTGTTATCCCAGCAGATACTCTGTGCAGAACTTCCTGTTTTGAGCTTGTACCAGCCAATATCGCTATATACCTGCTCATATTCATTCTGCTGCAATATGACAGGGATTACAGACGATAATGTTTTTGCAGTTGCCTCGTCGCTCCGCTCTCTTGGCAAAATGAGTGCTTCCGGGAAATTATCCATGATATCTGCATGCTTATTGATGATAGAATTAAACAGCCATGCAGACGCTGGTCTGATATCATCCTTTTTCTGCTCTTTCTGCATCATTGGCCAGTGCTGCATCTTAAACCATTCCTCGTTTTCAACAATCCTTCTTTCCAGATTTGCTTTACACTCCTTGTATTTCTGCAAGATCCCCATCGCTTTTTTTACATCTTTGTCCGTGATCACAATCATCTGTGGATCTGGTGTCTGTTCACTGTCCGGATCATGCTGTTTATTATCCGCTTCCTGTGTGAGTATCTTCTGCTGGTTCTCTGCTGCCTGCATATCCTGCATCTGCTGTAGCATTGCCATGTTCTGTGGTGTGATTCCCTGCTGTTGTACCGGTGCAACTTTTGTTTTTGTTCTCTTACTGTTTGCCATTTCTGCCTCCTAAATACTATAAAATCTATATGGTTTTGTTGGTTCTGTTCTCTGATTCAACGGATCATTTATATCTATCTTCTGAGCTGCATTTGCTCTTGGAGTGATTGGGTTCTCCATTAACACATATCTGCACTCATCATATATATGATCTTCAAGTTCAGTATCTATATCTTCCGGGTGTGAATCGCTGTATATCAGGTTTGGAATCGTTCTGATGAAATTTGTACAGGTATTAAATACCTGGAACATACAGTCGCCCTCTTCATCAAATGCAAACCTATAGTGAAACTGCATTTTTCCCGGTATCCGTGTGTGGTCTCCCGGCGACCAGTAAACATAGAGTGGATGTCTTGCCTGCATTGCTGCTATGGATTCTCCTCTTGATTCATCAAAGATTGCCGGATCTGCTATTCCAATGATCTCTTTTCTCTTTTTGCTTAAAAACGGATCATTTTCTTCTGCTTCACGGATTCCACGTGCCTGTTCCACCGGATCAAGCATTAATCCTGTATTCGGTTCTCCTGTGCATCCGTAATATTCCTTTATCCTGTAAATCTTTCCGTGCTCGTCTACTGCATACCATCCGACAGAAAATGGTTTCGAATAGCCAAAATCATATCCTCTGTACACTTTCCAGTGTTCCGGTATACGGAATGGTTTAATTACGTGTGTCCACTTCCTGTCCTCATAATGTGCCGGATCATCTTTCCATTCTCGGAATACCTGCCCTTTAAAGCTTCCCCAGTCGCCATATAAATAGGCATTTCTTTCTGCCTCTGGTAGAGATGCTAACGTTGCAAGATAGTTTGGATCGTTTTTCAATAATTCTTCATTATCGAATATAGACGACGGTACAAAAATACGATTTCGTTTCATTTTTATCGTTGTTCCGTCTGGTTTATATACTTCATAAACACCTTTAATCTGTGTCATTGGCGGCGCTGCCGTAATAAATCTATCCTTTACCCACTGCAATCCTTTACCATCCGGGTTTGCCGTAGACCTTGTATACACTCTTGTATTTGGTCCTACAGGTCTATTACGTGACAGCAGATACATGTACTGCGAATATGTGAAATGTGTTACTTCGTCAAATCCGACAAAGTCGTATGCTTTTCCCTGATAATTTAATTTGTCAGCTTCATGTTCCATGTATCCGAAGAAAATCTTTGCACCAGACCCGAATTTCCATTGCAATTTGTTGTCATTATATTTTGCATCTGGAAATGCCTTGCTATATAAATCATTTGATCGCGATATCAGACCTTCCAACTGTTTTGTAGTGTCTCGGAAAATAATCCCTCTATAATTTGGTACATTCACCTGTCTAAGGGCTTCAGCAAGCATTGCATCTGATTTTCCTCCGCCTGCTGCTCCGCCGTACAAAGCCTCATATTCTGGACGTTGCATAAATTCAATTTGTTTCGGTTGTGGTGTCCATATCACATTCATCTATTTCTTCCTCTTCTTCCGGCAACACTGGAGCAAGCATAATAACACCAGTATTATTTTTCTCTTCTTCCTCGTTTTCCGTTCTCTTCTTGTTCTCGTCAAACTCCTGCTGCAACCTCTGCATCTTCAACATATCATATTCACGCTTACGCACATTCTCCGGATTGACTTCAAAGTATTTATCAAGCCATTCCATCGCTTTGAATGGATCAAGCATCTGTATTGAAAATCCATATTTTGTATCTTTAATGCATTTTACTGTCGTAGGATCAAAATTTTGTCTAAGTTCTATTCCTTTCTCTGTAAACGTTGCCACATCTCCTATATCCGCAAATGCAATATCCATGTATCTCTGCACCAGATCATCTGCCGAAAAATACATCTGGTTCAGCTTTTCATTCTTTAGCATTTCAATAAAGGCTCGTATCTTAACATTTTTTAACAATCTGCTTGATGCTGCTGCCGCTGTCATGTAATCAACACCGTATGCCTGCATATAAGCTTTTGTGGCATTATGTTTTTTTGTAAAAAACACGCAGAATTGTTTCTGTTTCTCGTTTAATTCTTCGTTTTCACAGACTACTCTTAGTTCTGCTTTTGTAACTGTGTTTGTGCATTTTTGCGATATATCTTTTTTTATCTTTTTTGTATGCATACTTTTTTTATTTTTTGTATGCGTTGTTTTTTTCTTTTCCCGAATCCAGCCATATCTTGTTTTCCAGGACTTCACAGTGGCTTCCGAAACGCCATATTTATCCGCTATGTCCTTATATTTCATGCCGTTTATATAGTCTTTTTCAGCTTCAATATGTCTTTCTACCACTCCATCACCGCCCTTTGCATACATTTTAGAGATTTGTGTATTTTTTTGCCCCCCTCAAAAGAAAAAGCTAACAGTATATACCGTCAGCTTTTCTCATATCTTTGTTCCAATATTCTTTTTATGTTGCAATTGCTATGATGCTTAAAGCAATTGCTCTGCTGAAACTCTCTCTTTTCTCTCTCAGTCTCAAATTTACTTGCCGTCTCTGTACCCTCTACTATACCCTCGCATGTTATTGATAATTTCTGTGACCGCACGTAAAAAGGGCATTTTGTAAGTTGCTCTGCTGTTTTATCATACATGCTCTGCTCCTTTGCTTATTTCTCCTTTTCTACCTCATGCTTTCAATGTGCTTATTAATCTCATCCGCTGTCTCTGATGGTCCATAGCTTAATAATTCCGTTGCCGCTCTCGCCATAAGGCTCTTTGTTTTATTTCTTCTGGTTCTCGCATAGAACTTCTCAAGCCGCTTTGTATCCTGGTATAACGAGATTTTTTTATAATCTTCTCCACAGACTTTTTTGTGTCTCTCCACGACCAGTTTTCTGTATACTTCCGGTATGTCTGCACGTTTTAATATCATGTCTAATGTGTTCAGATCCATATCGGGATCTTTCTCGCTGTTTACGAAACCCGGTGCTAAAATGACTGCTGCAATGTTCTGCATATATTCCTCTGTCTTCTCTCTTTCTTCTGTCACGCCCTGTATCGTTTCTTCCAACTCTTTCAGGATCTCGCTGTGTGTATATTCTACTTTACAGTTTAAGATATCTTTCATGATCTCCTTATGCGTACACGTTGCATCTTTAGTGTAATACATCACTCTGTCCCTATCTGCGCTCCTGTCGATGAATGCCGGGTAAATAAATGCTACATTTGGATTTCCTACGATCCAGTCTCTGTTGATCGGTGTGATCGCATTTTCCTCCTCGTTGTATTCCAGTCCCGGCTTTTCAAGCGATACCGGGCAGATGATGCACTGTATGTATTCGTAAACTTCCTCTGATTCGTCTAATTTTCCGTTATCGCTCGTATATTTTAATATGTCGTATGCATCATGCAACAAGAGGATCAGGTAGTTACCCATGTAATCGTAGTTGCAAATGATTTTATCTATCATTTCATCCACTGCTGCTTCATCTTTCAATTTTCCGTTTGTGAGCTGCTGCAAAAATCCCTGCGTCTGTTTTAAATCTGCCGGATCAAATTCTAATGTCAGCATTTTCTCATCGATCTTTGTTGAGTAGATTTTCTTGATAATGTTCAAATATTTGAACATTTCTGTATCTTCCATGTTCAAAAATGTCTCGTTGAATCTTGTTATGATGTTTTTTTCTGCATCCACGTACGCACCGGCGATACGTGTGATCGTGCATGTTTCAGGTTTTAAGCGTCTGCTCAGTTCCCTGATGTCTTTTGCTGTTGTTTTCATTGTTGTTCTCCTCTCTTTTTTCTTTATCTTTTTAATAACAGTCTGTCGTCAAACCATTTTATTGTGCCACCGCCAAACTTAATTTCCGGCTGTCTGATAATGCTTTTTCCTATATGTTTTACTTCACCGTTTTTTATTACAGTTATAAACTGCAAGGTTGTTTTATCCATGATTTCAATGCCTACGTTAAAGTTCAGTTTTTAACTTTTTCCATTTTTACTTCATGGATTGTTTTTGCCAGTACCTCATACTCACATCTGTTTATATATTCCTGATTGAGCGGCATTGTCATACAAAATGGTTCGCATTCTGATATTGCATCTGTTTTTAATACGTGTGTATTCCATCCAATGACACGATCAATAACTTCCAGCGTTTCTACATTGATTACATTAAATTCTCCATATTCAGCAACGCAAATATCAGCTGGATTTCCATGTGCTCTTAATAGATCTCCCTCGAATATATCGATTCCGTTCTTGTCCTTTAATCCTGCACATTGTTCAATAATGAATCTCTCCTTATACCTATCCGGATCCTGTATTATATCCAAATAGATTTCACTTTTAACCGGTCTGCTTTTTGGCAGAATTCCTATAAACACCATGCCAGCCGATAGATATTCTTTTCTATCTTTATCCCATACTCTATATTTTGCTTCCATCATTTACCTCCGTTAAATTTCAGTTTAATTCTTCAATGCTTTCTCGCAGTTCCTCATAATAGTTAATCTGATCAGTACAATGATTGTCCAGTATATCAATCATTTCCCTTTTTGCATCTTCTAAGGATTTTGCTTGCATGAAATCCATGCGACCATCAATCACGGACTGCCATCCTGTCCCGTCACCGCAGTAAACAATACTTCCAATAGTGACACTTCCGTAATAAGCGATTATGTTTACTTGTTTTTCCCAATCACTTTGTTCTGGTTCAACCTCTTTCCATTCCATTGTGCACATAGTTTTCCTTTCCTCCAACAATTTTTCTATAATTTTGTTTTTCTCTTTTTCAGTGTCCATACATCCTTTTATATAGCCACCTTCTTTTGCTTTGCGAATTTCATCATCAAGACTGTTGATAATCG
>ENA-OPXX01000907-OPXX01000907.1-human-gut-metagenome-genome-assembly--contig:-NODE-907-length-24034-cov-1.743234_pt1 | contig 24034 bp, 19 predicted proteins | sample MGYA00241771_ERZ502046 | MGnify/ENA primary metagenome ERZ502046 (study PRJEB25962, sample SAMEA2042006) | human gut metagenome | biome: human gut; feature: human-associated habitat; material: faeces...
GGACAATGTGCGCCCTGCCGGAGGCTATATCAGATGGGAGATTGACTCCCCCACTGATACTGATTTGTTGCTCGCCACCTACAGAGGTGGGAGTCATCTCACATCTGATATATATATTAACACAAAATGCTGCATTCTTCCCCAAATCTTTGAATTAATTTTGTCGGATTGGAATAAACAGAACACCGGCAATGTAAATAGATATAAATTGTGACTTGGAGCAAGCTCTTAATGCAGTTGAGCATCCCCAAATCTTCCAACTGATTTGCCGAGCTGCCAACAAACAGAACTCTAAAAGATAAATAAAGCATATTTGTGGCCTCGGAGCAAGTGTTGGATATGAGCGCAAAAGCGAACATTCAACACGCCGCGACTAAAGTCACAAATATGCTTTATTTATCTTTTGGGGTTCGTCTGCCTCGCAGCCTCACAAATCACCCTCTCTTATGTGCTTTTCCATAAAAGAGTTCAGCTAATTTCCCGGTTGTCATTTCTTCTCGTTCTTTTCCGGTCAAATCCATGACTATTTTTCCGGAATCAAGCATGATCGTCCTACTGCCGTATTCCAGAGCATATTCCATATCATGCGTAATCATCAATGTAGTAATTTTATTTTCCTCAACGATTTTTTTCGTTAATGCCATAACTTTTTCGGCTGCACCAGGGTCAAGCGCAGCGGTATGTTCATCAAGTAATAAAAGTTCCGGCTCCGCAATCGTTGCCATAAGAAGAGAGGCTGCCTGGCGCTGTCCTCCGGAAAGAAGTCCAATTTTCGTTTTCATCCTGTCTTCAAGCCCCATTCCAAGGGTGGAAAGAACTTCTCTGAAATAGGAGCTGTCTTTTTTATTTAAGGCAAAGAAAGATGGGGAAGCCTTTCTTGTGTAAGCAAGGGCAAGGTTTTCCTCAATGGTGAGGTTCGGAGCGGTTCCACGAAGTGGATTCTGGTAAAGGCATCCGATGTTTAAGGCACGTTTGTAGTCTTTTAATTTCGTAATGTCTTTATCCCCTAAATATACTTTTCCTTCGTCTGGAAAAAGGCTTCCGAGAATAACATTAAACATCGTTGATTTTCCGGAACCGTTTGAACCTAAAACAGTAACAAACTGCCCCGGCTCTACTGTAAGATTCAAATGATCAAGGGCAACTTTTTCATTGACAGTATTCGCCTCAAACTTTTTTGTAATATCCACAAGCTTTAACTGACTACTCATTTGCGACTGCCCCCTTTCTTTTTATAATTCTTCTGCAGCCATGGGATAACTAATGCGATCACCACGATAACTGCTGATAATAATTTGACTGCATAGCTTGGCATATCAACTTTGTAAGCAAGCTGAATGATAATGCGGTATAGCAATGAACCAAGAACAACGCCAACTGCCTGCACTGTCACTGAATGGGTTCCAAAAAATGTAAGACCGATGATTACGGAGGCAAGCCCCATAACAAGCATACCATTTCCACAGTTTAAATCTGCGTATTTCTGATACTGGCAAAGCAATGCTCCGGAAAATGCAACTAACGCATTGGATATCATTACGCCGCCAATCCTTGACACGTCTGCATTGATCGAGGAGGAACGAACCATCTCTTCATTATCTCCTGTCGCAATAATCGCCATACCATTTCTTGTACGAAAAAATGTAACAAGTACCGCACAGGTTATAACCACAATAATCATAGTAAGTAAAAATGCAACCATACTAGAAGACATATTTTGCCCAAAGGCTCTCTGAAACATCTTGTATACAGTATCTGCCGGTTTATTTACTGTAACCCCAAGGCTATTCTTTGTCTCATACTGTAAATAACGGTTAGACTGTCCGCCTAAAATGGCATAATTTACTGTATACAATCCGGTCATTGTAAGGATACCGGATAAGATCGGTTCTATTTTTAACTTTGTCTGTAAAAGTCCTGTGCAAAGCCCTGCCGCCGCACCGGCAAGTGTACCGGCAATAAGTCCTAAAATCGGATGACCTGCGATTGAAATGATAACACAAGAGGTCATTCCAAATACGAAACTCCCTTCCACAGTAAGGTCGGGAGTTTTTAAAATACTAAATGTCAGAAAAACGCCCAGGGCCATAGGGGCATAAATAAACCCCTGGCCGAGAGCGGAAACTAACATACCTGCTATTTCACTCATGTTTCTATCCTCAATTCTAATTATGTTTCATAATTTATCATCATATGCATTTAATTATTTATTAAAATGACTTGTTCCGTCCTCTTCTACAAGTACATCAAATCCTTCAAATGCCTTTTTATCAAAGTTTCCGCCAAACTGTTTTACAGCCTGCATATTTACGTATTTGGCGTAATCAGAAATTGTCTCATAAGGAATATCGGAAGGTTTCTCCCCATTTACAATTTTTTCTACCATGTCAGCAACCTGTTTTCCAAGCTGTACATAATTCACACCAACTGTTGCAAATCCACCATCTGCAACCATGGAATCTGCACCACAGTAAATAGGGATTTTCTTTGCATAAGCAGCATCTGTATACGTTGCCATTGCGGAAGCGATTGTATTATCATTACCAGTATAAAGAGCATCTACTCCTTTGGAAATCAGAGATTCTACAGCTGTCTGAAGTTCAGAAACATTAGCAATAGAGGACTCTTCATAAGCGATCTTATTATCATCACAGTATTTCTTTGCTGCTGTAATTGTTGATACGGAGTTTGTTTCACTGGATGTATACAGAAAGCCAATCTTTTTATAATCTGGCTGGAAGTTAGCGATCAGCTTAACAATTTCATCTGCTGGAATATTGTTAGAAACACCTGTGATGTTCGCACAATCTTCTCCTGTAAGACCTGCTGCTTCCGGATCAGAAACTGCTGCAAATACAATCGGGGTATCTTCTCCATCATAAACACTCTTTGCTGTCTGCGCGGTAGAAGTTGCGATAGGAACAACAATATCAACGCCATCTGATTTATAGTTTTCAATGATAGAGCTTAATGCCGTAGTATCCCCATTTGCATTATCCGTTACTACTTTAATATTCTCATCTTTTCCAAGTTCAGAAGTAATCGTATCACGAATCTGATCAAGGGAAGTGTGTGACATCGGCTGTACAACTGCCACCGTAACCTGCTTTCCTGACTTACTTCCTGTACTTCCTTCTGCACTCTTATCAGAGCCTGTTAAACAAAGCGTACCAACCATTGCTGCCATAATCACTGCACTTACAAATCTTTTCATCTTTCTCATTTTCTTTTCCTTTCTATATCTGTTGTCCGAAGTTTTTTATCAGAGTGCCAGCAATTCTAAGTTCTAATCTTGACTTGCCGTTTCAATATGTTGCTTTATAATCTCGCAAGATCTATTAAGCATTTCCTGCTCTTCTTCTGTCAGTGGAAGTTCTATAATCTTCTCAATTCCATTCTTTCCGATGAGGCAAGGAACACCGCAGTGTACATCATATTGTCCGTATTCACCCTGAAGAAGAACGGAAGCGGGCATGATTTTTTTCTCATCGCGTAGGATACAGGCTGCCATTTCAGTTAGAGCTCTGCCGATACCAAATTCCGTTGACTTTTTGCCCTCGATGATTGTCATTCCAATCTGTCTTGTTGCTTCTAAAACTTTCTCCTTTGAAATGTTATACTCATCAAATGGAAGTCCTCCGATTCTTACTGTTGAAAATGGAATCATAGAAGAATCTCCATGTTCTCCAAGTGAAAAAGCCTGAATGGAATTCCTTGACACACCGGATTCTTCACTAAGTGTCCGAATCAGTCTTGCTGTATCAAGCAAAGTTCCTGTGCCAAATACTTTGTTTCGCTCTAATCCAAGCCCCTTTCTTACAAAATCCGCTACAATATCCGCCGGATTTGTAATCGTCACAACAATTCCTGAAATCTTATAAGGACTCAGCTGTGCAAGAAGCTCTTTTAGCATTTCCACCGAACGACCTAACATATCAAGTCTTGTCTGCCCCGGCTTTCTCGCCTCTCCGATTGCTATAACAACAATCGCTGCATCTTCACAATCCTTATAATCTCCGCTTCTGACCACCGTCTCCCTCTCACAGAAACTAACACTGTCTGCAATATCAAGCGCCTGTGCATACGCCTTATCTTTATCCACATCCACAAGAACAATCTCATCTGTTATCCCCGAATGTGCCAATGTATATCCACAGTGGGAACCGACATGACCAGCTCCGATAATCACAACCTTTCGCATTTTCATCCTCCTTATCCACAATTATCAAAACATACTCATACAGCCTTTTCAGTCCTCACCATTATAGAAATAGGAATCTTTTTACAGAAACGTAATCTCCTGAAAGAGATGGGAGTCTTCTCGACTGAGATAAAAAAACGTCCCTGACAAATATTCTCTATCTGTCAAGGACGGGTAAAATTCTAAAACTTCTCCCGCGGTACCACCTTGCTTCATGAAACTCTTCATGCACTCACAGGATACGCATCATATCCCTGACAACTAACGTATGTCTTCACGTCACTGCTAATAAGCAGGTATCCTGCCGTTCACACTGCCCTCCATGGCCCACTTGACAATCTGCGTTCTGTCCGGTTCTCAGCATCCCGGTCTCTCTGTAAGTGCATCAATCGCCCTAACTTCCACATCATCGGTTTAATTAAATGTCCGCTGTATTCGTTTTTTAAGATGAGTTGATTATATACCCATATACTAGGGAAAGTCAACTATTGATTTGCTAATACTTTTAATCGTGCATCAATGTTTCTCTTAATATCTCTAAGAGATTCCGGATCGTCAATTTCTTTTAATAATTTTTTATAAATATTCATTTTCTCTTCCGGCTCCATATGTCCAAGAACCTTACGGGTCAGATACTGTTCTCTTGTCATTGTCGGTTTAAATGTGCGGGCATAATTCTTAGTTGTTTTCTTAAAGCCTACCACTTCAATAAACTTCTTCTCAAGTAATGCATTTACCAATAAATGTACCGAACTGTTCTTCCACTCCTTATCCCCGGATACTTTAATAATTTCTGTTGCGGTAAGAGCGTCCTCCTGATCCCACATTACTTCCATAATGGCTAATTCACTTTTTGTCAGATGTTCTACCATAATAAATATCTCTCCTTAAAATTTTTATATATGCACGTTATTACGTTTCATATAGTTTTCCTATCTGCCTTTTTGCTTCTTTTTCTTTGAAGCGACTGCTAATAGAATCCCTATGATAATTCCTGCTGCAGATGCCATCATTCCAAGATGTAAGCCCGGTGAATTATAACGAAGTACCACTTTATGAGAACCTTTCGTCATATTAATTCCCATATACATCGTATTCGCTCTGAAAACAGAAGTTTCTTTTCCATCCACGTATGCTTTCCAGCCAGAAGAATACGGAATAGAGAATACCATAACCTTATCAGAAGAAAGGGTTACATTTCCACTGACCTCATTATTCTTATCTGTCAAGACATTCTGAAGCGACTCTTCATTCCTCTCCTCAATCTGTGAAACATAATCATCCATTGGAACATAGCATACTTTTACATCGCTGTAATTAATCTTTGCCTCAATCGGAATCGTAAAGGTCACATCTTCTGATTCTGAAGTATCGCTATATCCCAGATTAATAAGATAACTGTCTCTTCCAAGCGCATAGGTCAGATCATTATTACGGAGCACAATATTTTTCTCCATATTATCTGTGCTGATTTTCGCCTTAATACGCGGTTTCTTTGTTATTACTCCGTCAAGCATCAGATAAGCTTCATATCCCTTTTTCTTTTCATATGAAAGAGTCAGCGTACTTTCTTCTTTTTTAGAGCGAATCCGATCTGTTTTTACTACAACACCATCTTTGCTCTTTACCGTAACCGTTCCGTACTTAATCTTATCTGAAACGGATCTGGTATCCTCCTTCGCAAGACTCTTTACATTCTTTGTATCAAGAACTGCCGCCTCAAGCATCACCTGTTGCTTTTCGATAGCAGACAGCTTCTCATACTCTTCATTATCAATATATTTATCATACGTATATCCGATAGATAATGGATAATCATTCTTATAGATTGTATATTCATTCGTTTCGGTACTATAATCTTTATACTTAGAAAATCCATATGGGAGATTCTGCGTAAATTCCTTTCGGATCATATAATATCGTACATTAGCAAGTGCTTCTAACGCCGTACGATTATCAAACGAATAAATACGGTGCACCGCACTGATTCCTATACTGTCCAAATCCTTATGATACTTTACCATTCCTTTATTGATAACACTATTATACATGGATACGCCGTTATAATCCAGTACCAGACCTGTATTTTCAAATTCATCATCTGCAGAAGAAGTATCTACACGATAAAAATTATCATCTGAAATATCTGTAAAGAACAGATACGGAGAGCGCTCAAACTTTACAGAAATAGAACCATTATACATAAAGGTATCTACTACACCACCAATGTCATATAGCATTCTTCCATGTACCGCTAAAGATACTACTATAAATACCATCATCGCTGTATAATACTGCATCTTTGTTATCTTCTTCATACAGTTGATAAGTAAAATAAGCAGCACTGCTCCAACTAGCATTCGGAATGTTGTCTCTGATTCCATTACATTATCCTCAATCATATATTTACAGATCGGATAATATGCCACTGTTACAACACAAAGTATAATTACCTGTATTTTAGAAAGACTTCGCAGATCATCAAACACAAGAACCATCATATAAGATAACGTAAATGTCACAATATAAACCCAGCGATTACTGATCGTACTAAATCCAGACATGGCAAATGCACAAAATGGAACTAGTAATGCAATGTATTCTAATATAATAATTCCCTTCAATCCTCTTTCTTCCTTCTTCTTATTAAGGAAAAAGACAACCAGCGCCGGTACCATAAGCGCTACAAAACCAAGGCAGCTGTCATACTCCGGCACATACGAATTCGATATCAATCCTGCCAATATCTTTCCCGGTCTTGAAATATAATAAAATAACAGATTATCTGTAGCAATTTTAGCATTGCTCAACCCAACTCTGTCAGAATTTAACGTTCTTACAATCGTAGGCAGGAAAGAGACTGCTCCCATACAGCATCCCAGCAAATACGATAAAATAATCCGTACCATCATGGCAAAGAATTCTTTAACTTTGTCTTTTTTATAAGTCTGTGCAAAACGGATAAGTGCATATACTCCCATTGCTACGGTATTGATATATAAAAAGTAGTAGTTCGTAAACATAGAGATACCTACAAACAAACTGTACATCAACACTTTTCTATCTGTAATCAGACGGTCTAATGCAATTAAAAGCATTGGCAGATAAATCAGCGGCGCTGTAAAAATAGGATGTCTGATTCCAAGACACATAATGTATCCACTAAATATATATACATAAGAAACAATACAGGTAGGAACCCATGGTTTCTTTCTGTAACGGCAGTATGCAGTAAATGCAAGTCCTGCCAGATAGTAACGTAATACCATAAGGAAATTATAAAAAACTTCCATATAACGGTCTGGTACGAATACCCCAAGGAAATTCGTTGGATATGTTCTTACAACAGAACGAAGGTCTTCCCCCATCCCTATCGTAAAATCATACATTTTCAAGTTAAAGTCCCCATGCAGCATACTTACTACAGATTCTCTCAAAAACTTTGCCATATATTTTAAATATGGGAAATACTGTGGCATCGCATCAATCTTCCACACCAATGCTTTATTCGATAAGATCATTGTAGAAAAAACGATAACAACTAAAACAAGAAAACCTCCGGTATAACAGATCATATAACAAAGAACTGGGTGCTTTTTCGCAAATGCCCCCACCTTCTGTTTCCATAAAGCCTCCTCTTTCTTTAAGGAAACCGGCTGAACCTTTGCTCGTTCCTGTGTTCTTTTATACACAAGATAAAAACCGGCATAATAAAAAATGCCAAACACCAAAATACCAAGAATCGTAAAATTCTTTCCGCCTATAACAAGTTCTGTAAGTGCTGCTCTTTTCCAGACAAATAAGATTACTGCACTGACCACAGATACTCCGGCACTAATCAGCATACTCTTCTGCTTTTCCATGCCCTTTTTCAAAAGACCCGCCGCTGGAATCTCCAGTGCAAATATAACGGCTGCACATAAAAACAGACCTGCAATCGGCGCAACCTTCTGCATGGTAATCGTTTCTACCAGCGACAACGAAAACCCTTTATGACCGGTAATCATCTGTATGCAAAAACCACTTGCGAAATACATCATAAGAAATGTAAGAAAAATCCACATAAGCTTTTCTTCCCGCTGTTCCCTGTCTGGAAACTTTACAAAGAGTTTACCGGAAAAAGCACCTACACCAAAAAACGTAATTACAATTAGTAAACTGTACATTGCTAACTTAACCATTCTCTTCTCCCTCAAAGTTATTTTTATTTTCTTATAACAAAAAGATTTCTCCACTTTTTTCTTAAAAAAGCTACCTATAACTATCAAAAAACAAAAAAATTATTTTTTATGAACAGATACAACTGTTTTATTATATAATCAAATATATTTGCCGTCAAGAAAGGGTAGAAATTCATTACTCCTTCTCTATACAATTATTGTTATTTTTGCTATAATGATGAGAAGGTATGCCGTTTTACTTCATACCGTAACTGCTAACCACTTATTTTATTTTAATTTAAAGAAGGAATTTTTATGATTAATTTTAATATTCCCCCGTTTACGGGAAAGGAAACAGAATACATGGCAAAAGCAATCCAGAACCACAAGATCAGTGGAGATGGAGAATTCACTAAGAAGTGTAACAAGTGGATCGAAGACCATACCGGAACAGCAAAGGCTCTTCTGACAACTTCCTGTACACACGCTACAGAGATGGCTGCTCTCCTTGCAGATATCAAACCTGGGGATGAAGTCATCATGCCATCCTACACCTTTGTATCTACCGCAGATGCTTTTGTTCTTCGTGGTGCTACTGCCGTCTTTGTAGATATCCGTCCGGATACAATGAACATCGATGAGAAGTTAATCGAGGATGCTATCACAGAGAAGACTAGAGCAATCGTTCCTGTTCACTATGCCGGTGTTGCCTGCGAGATGGACACAATCATGGATATCGCAAAACGCCATAATCTTCTCGTAATCGAAGACGCTGCACAGGGGGTTATGTCCTCCTATAAAGGACAGGCTTTAGGCGCCATCGGTGATTACGGCTGTTTCAGTTTCCACGAAACAAAGAACTACAGCATGGGAGAAGGTGGCTGCCTTTTAATCCGCGATAAAGAGAATATTGACAATGCGGAAATCATTCGTGAAAAAGGTACAAACCGAAGTAAGTTCTTCCGCGGTCAGATTGATAAATATACATGGGTAGAAGCGGGTTCCTCCTACCTGCCAAGTGATATGAATGCCGCTTATCTCTACGCGCAGTTAGAAATGGCCGATGAGATTTACGATAACCGTATGCATACATGGAATACTTACTATGAGAACCTTACTTCTTTAAAAGAAGCCGGACACATTGAACTTCCATTTATTCCAGAAGGCTGTGTCCACAATGCGCATATGTTCTACATCAAGGCGAAAACTCTTGAAGAACGTACCGCTTTGATCCAGTACTTAAAAGAGAACGACATCTCTTCCGTATTCCACTACATTCCTCTTCATGGAGCACCTGCCGGACAGAAATACGGTCGTTTCCATGGAGAAGATAAGTACACAACAAAAGAAAGCGAACGTCTCCTTCGTCTTCCTCTTTATTATGGATTAGAAGAAGAAAAAGTTCTTACTGTATGTGAAAAGATTAAAGAATTTTATTCAAAATAAATGTACTTCAGGAATCTTTTGAGTACATAATAAATGTACTCCGGCAATCTTTTTGTGCTTGATTTTGTGAGAAGATTTTTTGTCAGTTGTGCCCAAATTTTTGAGGCGTACGCGGTGCGTACGTTGATGAAATTCGGGTGCGACTGGCGGAAAATCAGCCACAAAAGCAAGTGCAAGAAAGACTCCGAGAGTACATATCTACCAAAGGAGGTTTTCCATGTTTCCTGAATCTTTTTCTGAGCTTACATTTTATCAGAAGAAAAAAGATATTTTAATATATACGGCTGCAGATTCTAAACATCAATACATATTAAAATGCAGTGAAAATATTCCTTCTGTCCGCCAGGCCCTGCTTGATGAATATGAAGGATTATCTCCTCTGTCCCACCCATCTCTCCCACATTATTATGGATTTCAGGAAGACTTCACTTTGCCAGGAGCAAGCGTTCCTCTTCTTGCTCTTTGTATGGAACACTGCGAAGGCACTTTACTTCCCGAACTTGTACCATCTTTATCTTTAAAAGATCTGTTACGGATTCTATTTTCCACCGGAGAAGTGCTTGCTTATCTTCTGGAAAACGGTATTCTTTATACCGACCTTCATCCGTCAAACCTTCTCATAAGAACAACGGGGCAGCATAGGATGGTCACTCTTCTGGATTTTACTTACTGTTATTACTTTCTGAATAACCCAAATCCTCCATATACGCTCCGCTTTTCTTATAATCTTTCTCCTGATCTTAAAGGACAGCAGATGTTGATTCAGGAGCTTACGTTCTTTCTCCATGCTCTTCTTGAACAAAAAGAACAAGCAACAGAAAAGCAAACGAATTCTCTTCAGAAATCTCTTCCTTTTTCTGTATATATGCTTCTTGAAACGGGCAATCATCCCCCGGAAACGCTGTCTCTTCGTGAATTTTTACTCATGATCAAACAGTGTATCATATAAATCTTCTACTACCGGTGCAAGTGTCTTTCCGATTTCTGTTGTCTTTAAACGGTTCGCTACGATAATATACTGTGGATCATCTACCGGAGCAAATGTGACAAGCCATGCGTTGTTGGTTCCGTCGCCTCTCTCGGCAGTTCCGGTCTTTGCAGCAATAGAGTAGCCCTGTTCTCCTACTTCAGAAAGCCCATAGGATTCTCCCGCTTCCTTCATCACTTCTTTGATTTCTTCTGCTGTATCCACATCCATTGTTTTTACCAGCTTTTCCGTCTTTCCTTCCTGCGTTGTCTTTCCCTTGCCATTGACTACAGATTTAAAAAGATATGGTTTTAACATTTCTCCATCGTTTGCAATACTTTGTGTGATCATCGCCATTTGCAATGGGGTAACTAATGTTTCTCCCTGTCCAAATGCTGTTGTTGCAACAATATTATCCTCGTAATCTTTTAGATCAAAATTCGAATGTAGTGTTGCAAAATCAAGAGAAATATCTTCCCCTAATAAAAAGCTTCTTCCTGTTTTATATAGCCGCAGTCCCCCAAGCTTTAATGCGCGATTCATAAAGTATACATTCGATGACTTCACGAAACCTTCCCGATAAGCAATACTTCCATAAGCCTTTCCCCCATAATTCCTTATCGTCTGTCCATTCACTTTAAGAGAACCGGTATCTTCTACTTCTTCTTTCTCAATTCCTGCCTCTATAATTTCTTTGGAAGTAATCAGCTTAAATACTGAACCAGGTGCTACCGGATTCTGGTAGGCATTGGAAAAAAATACTCCTTCTTTTTCATTGATCTCTTTCCATTTCTCTTCGATTTCCGTCACATTAAAGGTTGGAGAAGAAGCCAGTGCCAGAAGTTCCCCTGTCTTTGCATTCATCACAACAACAGAACCTTTATACTTTTTGATATCTTTATATGCTTGTTCCTGAAGCGCTGCGTCAATGGTAAGTGTGACATCCGCCCCTCTTTTTTCCTGATCTCTATTACCACAATCACTGTGAACAAGCACATCATTCATAGTCTTTTCTACGCCATATGTCCCATAAATCTTAGACCAGTAGCCGACCAGATTCGAAAACGCATATGGATGAGAATACGTACGTGTACCTCCCGGCTTCTGAGAAAATGCGATCGTATTTCCATTCCGATCTAAAATAGACCCTCTGACATACTCTTTCTCATACACCTTTGCCTTCGCCTGACTCTTCTTTTTGTCCGCTTCTTCGGACACGCCCGGCAGCAGCGCGGAAACTCTTACGAGGGAAATGATCATTAAGATGACGCAGATAAGTGTGGCACTTTGCAGTAACTGCGTTCTCCTTAAAAAATTTATCTTGTTCTTCTTCATCTTCTAGCGTTCCTTTCCATTTGACATTACTTGATACAGCTACGATCAATCCCACAATCATAAAACTGATCATCAGAGAACTTCCGCCACTTGAAATAAATGGCAATGTAATTCCGGTAAGTGGACAAAGACCGGTACTTCCGGCAATAATGATCAATGTCTGATCAAAGCATGAAGACAAAACCAGCTCCCACCGCCCTGTGATAGCGGTCCTGCTTTCTTACAAACAGCTGAACCCCTTCAAGCCACATCATAATAAATACAATAAATACAAGCAACGCAAACACCATGCCGCATCGCTGAATCAGTGCCGGATACACAAGATCGCTTGTCTTAACCGGAAGTTCTGTAACAGAAGATGTTCCAAACCATCCACCAAGAACGATCGATTCTTTTGCCTTAAGAAGCTGATAGCCAAGTCCTAATGCATCTTTTTCCGGGTGAAGCCAGTAAATAAAACGATTCGCAATCTTGTTATAATTTGAAAGAAAAATCTGTGCAATCTTATTCGTTCCAAGAAATACTCCCGCAGCCTTCCACTTTGTCAACTGCATTCCAATAACTGAAAGCCCCAAAGATCCTGCTGCCATAACAAGCACTGTTCCGATAAAATACCGTATATTCGGTATAAATAAAAATATAAACGTCAAAAATAACATGAGAATCAAGAGCATCGTACCAAACTCGCTCTGTAATGCCAGAAATACTACTTCTATGAACGTCACGATATAAAATGCTCTGATATTTTCTTTATCTGGATTCTCCTTTGTTCCAAGTAGTCCCGCTGCAATAAATACATACAAAAACTTGATAAATTCTGTTGTCTGCAGCGACACTCCTCCGATTGTAATCCAGTTTCTTACGTTTCCTACACTCTTTGCAAGAACAAGTGTAATCACTGATAAGAACAAAGAGAAATAAAAGAATATCCTGCAAACCTTTACAGATGATAAATTTAACTTCTTCAGAGCCTTTGTTGAGGACAGATTCTTACAATTTAGATAAAGGAACGCCGCTACAAGTGCCATTACAAATCCAAGAATATATTGAAATTGCAAAGAGGCAGCCGGATTATGTGTCTCATAATACTGTGGATTCTTTAAAACCTGTTCTTCCCTGAAAATACATTGAAGCATCGTTCCTACGGTAAGAAGCAGTAAAGTATAAATGACAATCTTTTTATTTCCATGGATCACTGACGTAAAAAACCAGGATAATAACGTAATTCCAAGCAGGATTCCTATCATATCAAGATAAATCTTTCCTGCTCCTTTTGCCTGCACAAAAATGAATGCTGCTGCCTGCATTAGCAAAAGAGCAAGAACAGGGCTATTCTTAAAAGAATAAAAGGCTCTTTGTATCTCCCACAGAACTCTCTCAAACGAAAATGACTTCGTTCCGGTATCATGTCTACTCATAAATACCCTCCACGTTTTTATATAATCTGGTAGACTGGCTTCTTCTGCCTTCTACTTCGATCTGAAATTCTTCATTACCAATATAGACACGAACACCATCTGATAAAGGAACCTGACTTGTCATCATCCCATTCACATATAACTTATTCATTGTTCCTACATCTTCCAAAATGTATCTTCCATCTTTTTCCACGATACGGCAATGATTTCTTGCCACACACAAATCATCAAGAACCAGGTCATTATTGGTACTCCTTCCGATCGTAAATGGAATCTGATTTACGCGGTATCTTGCCATCACCCGATGATTCGCATCAAGCTTCATCAATGTGATTCCCGTTGTCTGACGCTTCTTCATCAGAACGATCTTACTACTTTGTTCTTCTGCTTTATCACCTGCAGACCTATACTGTTCCGCTCTGGTCTGTTCCTGACGCTGTTTCTCTTTCTCTTCATAATCATATAACCAGTCTGTATTCACACGAAGACTCTCTCCATCATATCCCGGACGGTCTTCTCCTGGCTGTTCTTCTATATTGTCATAGAAAGACCAGTCTTCCTGCTGTTCTTCTGCATTATCATAGAATGTCCTATCTTCTGCTTGTTCCTCTGCATCCTCATAAATTGGCATATCTTCTGACTGCTCACCTGTATTCTCGTAAATCGGATTTTCTTTTCGTTTCTCCTGTTTTTGTATTTTCTTTTGTTTCTTCTCTTTTTGTACTTCTAACTTCTTCTCCTCACGCTTTTGCTTGATTTCCTCCTTCTTCTCCTGTCTCAGTGCCCACTCATCTACGAAACTCTCCCCCTCTTCGGAAGCTTTCTTAAGATTCTTATTCGAACGAATCAACACTAATACAATAAATGCAATTAAAATGACAACCCCTATCTGAGAAATAATAGACATAAATATAGCTCCTGCCTTTCGTTATTTGTAACAATCACTTTCAACAGGAGCATACCATAAATAGTATCTTTATTCAAATATTTGCTTTCCGAACTTTTACTGACGCTGTCTTACTTTTGCAACGGCTTCTACCATAGAGGCAAGATTTCCTTCTAAAAGTACTTCCTCATGTCCGATCATCTTTGTAAGTACTGTCAGGAATTCTTCTCCTTCAAGAGAATGTTTTTCAAACTCCTGTCTGATTTCTTCTACATTACGCTTTCCATTCTCTTTCTGATAACACTTTCCAGTCCACACTGAATACAATGTCGCTGCGTAAAAATACATATCATTACGCAAAAAGTCTTTTGTAAACCGGCTTGGTCTTCTCACGTAACAGTAATCCTCAAACTTTTCCATATCAAGGGCATCCGGCACAGAATTCTTCTCAATAGAAAGCGCCGGTATTTCCTGAAATTCTGCCTGTTTCCAGTCAGGAATTCCTGTTTCCATATATTCTGCGGCACTTTTCTTAAAAGAGACATTCTTTTTATTTCGATTCATATCATCAAAAAGTAACTTATCTTCCATAGCAAAACGGCAATATCCGTTCTTTTCATAACCAAACTCTTTGTTCTTTTCATTCTGTAAAAGCTGCTTTCCAATACAGAAAGAAAACCACCACTTCTGTGAAACCGGAAGTTCATAAACGGAATTATATTTACGGCATAAATCTTCCTCAATTTCATAGCCCTTCTGACGAAGTCTCTCTGCAGCCGATTCAATCATGATCCATATTTCCTGGCTGTTTGCTACAGAATTCGACTTATATCGGGCGATCATCTCAATAATGACTTCTGCCGGAGTGATACCAAGCGGCTCCATCTGCGCCTTTGCAAGAAGTTTTTCAATAGATTCATAAGTTGGCTGCAGGGCAATACAGAAACGAAGAAGCCACTCTCTTGTGACAACAGCCTTTCCTGCTCTTATCTTTGAAAACTGCGCTTCACAATGCAGACATCCAATGTCTCTTAAAAACCAGGCCGCCTTATCATAATATCCATATTCTTCTTCAATCACTTCCTCAAGACACTGTCCAAACTTTCTTGCCCCATCACGAAATTCATCTTTATAAATCCGTATCAGTTCATAAAATTCTTCTAACGTCCCTGCTTCAGAAAGCATTACCCACAAGTCCATCGTCGCAAGACTTCTGCTGTCCTGCTGCACATTTTCTTCTAAAATATCTTCAATCTTCTCTCTGACAGCTTCAAAAGAATCTATCGAAAAAAGTCCATTGATCAATGCGATCCACAGGGCATCATCTATATTTTTACAGTACAGTCCGTATCCCATATAATTTTCTAAAAGAATATGATTAATTTCTTCCAGATTCATCTGAAATGCCATTCCAAGTGTAACATAGATATCTCTGGAAGATGGCATGGAACCCCGAAGCCAGGCTCCGATTGCCTGTCTGGTCACAGGAACATACGTAACGGTTCCTTCCTTTTTCTTTTCTACTCGATGAAACACCTTTTTGGCCAGCGAGGTATTACTATAGTCAAAAGCATCCATTTTTTCCTCTAAAAATCTGGAAAACGGAATCTTATTCTTCTGTCCTTCAGCCAGCCGTTCTTCTATTGCATTCATAAAAGATTCTATTGTATCGTCTGCTAATCTTTCCATAATTCCCTCATTCTTATCTGCGCTTATTTACCTGTTACTTTTTATATTCTTCTTGTTACTCTTCCTGCTTTCTTCTTGCTTTCTGCATCTGAATCAGATTAACGATCTGAATACATACTGCGATCACTCCAAGAACAATAAAATAATACAGTCTTACTTTCTGTGAACGGAAGAACCAGCCTGCCGCTTCTATAATCCATCCTTCTACCAGGCAAAGCCCGATTACCTTCCATAAAGGATATCTCTCTTTTCTCTGAAGAATTACCCCCTCATAATTCAACATGAGGAGTACCCACATTCCTGCCATACCAAGAGCGATCTTCCAGTGTCCAATCATCAGAGAATAATGAGATAAATACATAATACAGCCCGTCAGAAATCCTTGTGGGAAACCTATGAATAAAAATGGAATCATCGGGCCTTCCTGTTCTTCTTCCACAGATTCTGCCTCCACACCTTCCACAGCATTGCTTACAGGCTCCTCTATCGACGCATCTTCTTTATGTCTACGTCCCATGTCACATTCCTCCTCACCGCTGTCCTTTGTTCTTCCGTCTTTTCTTACTTTATGACCTCTTCGTCCACGTTCTTCCCGCAGTACCCTTGTCATCTCCGGCTTATACATATACAGCATATCCTCTATATAACAGGCCGTCTCCATCTGCTTTCTGTCAAATAATGAGGCATGTGCCTGAAGCTGTCCTACAAAATCTTCAAGTATCTTTATCCACTGCTCTTTTCTGTTCAGATGAACAGCAATCTTATCGAACAGTTCATAACCTTTTTGATCAAAAAGATTCGCATTGAGTAATCCGATTCCCGTTCTTAAAATATCGTCTTTTCGCTCTCCCGGTATACTCTGCTCGCTAAACTCCCTTACATACCTGTAAAGGCTTTCCATATCGGAAGCATTAAGATGATACATACGCCGGCTGTACTCTGACTGTTCTTTCTGAAAATCTCCACCACATAACAAACCTGTATATAATTCTTTATTTCTTTCTCGAATCATAGATAACAAAGAAGCAAATTCCTTTTTATCTTCATCATAAACTTCTCTTAAAATATGATCCATTTCCATTAAAATGACTTTTTTAGAACGTCCTGTTACTCCCGCAATGAGACTTTCGATATAGATTTGTCTCTCTGCCTGTGAAAATGGATGCTGATGTACTTCTGCCACAATATCTTCTGCCACAAATTTTAATTCTTTATCTTTACAAACCCAGTATAGCAGCTCTGGTATATTTTTACTAAGATATTCCATGGAGAGGGGATTCTTTCCATGTTTTCTTGCAATATCATAAAAAATCCATTCTACTTTTTTCAAAAGATTTCCAGTATCACGCACATTTTTTAAATACTCTGCTGCTGCCTGCTGAAAGTCCTGATAAATAGAATCTTGTTTCTCACTTGCCTTTGCAATGCCATGATAAAAATACTGATCCAGTGCATCCCAGTCAGCATCCCACCCATTCTTTTCAGAAAGAGAATAGGAATAGGTTCCACATACTTTTGGGGAAAAATAAAAAGGTACTGATGGAATGGCTTCTCTTGTAAATGAAACATATTCTCCCTAATACACTGTGGAAGTAAACTGTGGATCACATACATAACTTTCTGTGTATTCGCGGCAAACTCTTCTTCCTTCCAGTTCGGAGCAACAATATTAAGACCTTCCGAATGTCCTGACAAACACCAAAAGACCACCTGCATAAATTCAGGTAGTCTCTCTTCAAGACACAGCTCTCGTAAGATATCTTCTCGATCAAATTTGGCTTCTTCTAATGTTAATGTTGGAAGAAATCCTGTACTCTCCCCCTCCGTCCATTCTATTCCTGGAGCAAGATATACTGCCGGATTATGATCCGGCGCTTTGGGCTGATATAATCTTACCCTTTTATTCTGACGTTTATCTTCTCCTGATTCACAGGGAATAGATGTCATCTTGACAAACCCACAGACAGGGCTGTATACAAGTTCTTCTACTTCGATCCTTCCTGTTTTATCAACCACCGCTGCCTGCGCTACTTTCTCTAATTCTCTTAAATATGTCCTGTCTTCCGGTATGGAAGAAGCTACAATTCCCCAACCGAGTTTATTCCCGGAAATACAATGATTGGACCATGTATATTCATGAATTAAATATTCTATCTTCATTACTCAAGCCACCCTCTTTCCTGCATAAACTTCATTATCATCCATAAGATTGGTTCCTCCGTCCTGATCGGCCGTACTCTTCCAACCGTCCTTACTTCCTTCTGCGTTCCCTCCATCGTCTCTTCTGTTTCACATCCAAGTGCTGAAACTGCAAAAAGTCCACTTTCTTTATAATCATCCAGATTACGCTGCAGACGAAAAACCTTCTGATCAAAAATCTGTTTTAATATTTCCTGTCTTAAAAAATGATGATCCATATTCATAAAGCCGTAGGACACCTGCTTTCTTTCAAATAAAAGACTGCTTCCTCGATATTCCTTTATTTCTCCGAGTTCTTCTAACAAATCACTTTTTGCGATCGTAAGTGCCATATATTTTTGCTTTAGTTCATGATCTCCTAAAACAGAACGAATAGAATCTAAAATGGTATCCGCTTTTCTCTCATAGAAATACTCATCACTTATTGTATTCTCCATCATGAAATCTGCCTGATTCATTACCTGTTTTCCGTTCTCATTACTCATACGCTGAATAGACATCTGTTCTTCCTTACTCATAACATATAGCTTCTCAAGAACCCGTTCCTCATCCGGAATCTGCTTATTAATAAGAGAATGTTCCAAATGCATCTGTGCCGGATCTACCAGGCAGATAAATCCATCCATATGACGAACAAAACCGGTTCTTCCGGTTCTATCACGTATTAATTCTCCTGCCACATCATAAATTGAAGTGATCATGTGGAGATTCTTCTGACCGATCCGATAGGTCACTTCCAAAAATATCGGTTTCTTAAATGCCTTGCTCGTTGATTCCGGACAGATTCCATAGCGTAACAACTTATCCGCATTCCGTTCCATCTCCATCTTATAATCATCATTCGGATTTCCGTAAGCATTACGAATGGTAAGGTTCTGTCTTTGCATCACATCAAATCCATTCATCATAAGCGAACACAGATAGACTGTCTTACCAGATGCAACACTTCCTGCTAAACCAATCATAAGCATCTCATATTTAAAAAAGTTCTGTGGAAGAACATTATGGCAATGTGGACATACCATTGTATTTGAAAACATCGTCACCGCTCCCTCTTCCACATGAAATGTGTATCCACAGCTATCCGGATCAAAACGCTTCACTGCCAGTTCATTTCCCGCTGCCGTAAGCTCCTGATTCAACTCTGTCATAACTTCATTATCAATAATGATTCTTCGGGCATCAATCTGTTCTTCCGGGATTCCCATGGCACTCCAAAAATATAAATAAGATACGTCTGTTTTATAGGAAAATACTTCATTCAGCGCCGGGGACTGAAATCGCACTCCATCAGTTCTTAAAAGAAATCCTGCATCTTCATTCGAAATGTTCCGAAAACAGTAAGGACATTTCTTCACTCGTATTGTTTTTGTCTCCTGCATTAGTATCTCTCCCGTCTAACATCTCTTTGTTGCTTTTATCGAAATCTCATGTTTCGATTCCAAAATAATATAATACGTCACATCCTGTTTTATGACAGCTTTCTTTGTAGAAATCCCCTGATCTCTTGAAAGACCGGCTTCCCTGATTTCAAAAGGCTGCTGCTTAGAAACAATGATCAGTTCTTCCGGCTGATCTGATGCACAGATTTCCAACCCCTGATCTTCGATATAATAAGTAAATTCTTTACCTGACGGATGCTTACCATACATAAGAATATTATCAAGTGCAACTTTATCTTTTCGAATCGTTCCATCTGCACAAACAGCCGCACATCCTCCAAAAGCAGAACCATGTGTGATCAGAAAATCCATCCCAAATACACGATCTCTCTGCTTCTTTTCTTCTTCCTGTTTTAACTGCCGCTCCTCTTCTCTTCTCTGACTCTCCAGTTCAGAAACCTGACCAGCATAATCCAATATGTATTTTTCCTTCTGCTGCCTTCCGCTCTGCCGCTTCCATTGAACGACACCTGCCACAGCTAATACCGCTGCGATCACAAGACCGGCTTCCATAGTAAAAGTAGCAATCAACTCTTTACACCTCATTCAATCCTTGTTTATTGACAGAAATTTCCTCTTTGTATTTCTATCTTGCATGATATCACGAATTACTCCATAGCTAACGCTACTGACATCATCCTGTATACGATTATAGCAGAAAAAAAGCATTTCTCAAAGAGGGTGATTTATTGGTTTTTACTTGCAGTCTCTATTTGATTTCTATCTGAAAATATTATAAGATATAATTATGGAAAACTATATAGATTTTTGTAAATAACAGAAATGAGGATTTTTTTATGTCTCCTGAATCATTGCAATTGAAAAAAGAATTTGAAATACAAAAGATAGCTTCTCTTCATTATTTTGAATATAAAAGCGATTTCATTTTTAAAAGTGAATATCATGACTACTGGAAATTACTTTATGTCGAGGATGGAAGCGCTGAAATTACATTTTCTAATAAAAAGCTTTCTCCAGTAATTTTAGAAAAGGGAGATTTATTTATACAATCTCCTGATGAATATTATTCCTTTAAAGCAGCACCAGGGAAAATCGCTGTCCTTTTTACAGCTGGCTTTTATTGCGACACCCAACATCCTGCTCTTCTTTCTAATCTTTCTAACAAAAAGTTTCACTGTCAGAAAAAAGAAGCAACCCTATTACAGGACCTTGCTCTAGAAGGAAAAAATAATTTTTCTCCTAAGATTAACCCGGTATCTCCTGCCGCCCTTGAACGAAGATATAATCAGCCATTTGGCGGAGAACAGCTAATCAGTATTTATCTTGAAATGCTTCTTATCAGCCTTATGCGCCAGTATACTTCTTCCGAAGAACAAAAAGATCAAAAAAAGAGTATGGATCAGCCTGAAAAAGAAAACAATCTTTCTCCAGCCCTCCTGAAAACAGACTCTATTCTTTTTAATCGAATTACTGATTATTATGAAGCACATATCACAGAACATATTAAAGTAGAACACCTTTGTAAAGAATTTGCGATCGGACGCTCCCATTTACAAAGAATATTCAGAGAACAGACCGGTTATGGTGCCATAGAATACTTCTGCCAGATGAGGATCAGTGTCGCGAAACGCTGTATTCGTGAAAACAAAATGAACCTGACCGATACTGCAGCCGCACTTGGCTATACCTCCATCTATTATTTTTCAAAACAATTTAAAAAAATTACCGGTATGTCTCCTTCTCAATATCAAAAGATGGTACGCTCCTCTAAAAAAGATCCGATTTATGAACAGATAGATTTGGAGAATCCACTTTCTCCATCTGATATAAAATATTAATTTTTTCAAATTAAAAATTCAAGAATGCCTCGGCATTCTTGAATTTTTCTTCTACTCTTTATCGTCCCTGCAGGTGAACCGTCTATTTCCATCCGTCTATTTCCATAAATTTTCCGGATAAGTTCCCTGTACTTTCATGGCAGCAATCGCATCCATAACCGACTTCTTATCTTCTTTGTAAGTAACTCCATACCACTTTTCTTCAGATTCCATTACCTCTACAGTAGCTTTCTTTTCTTGAAGTAATTCTTCCACTACACTTGGAAGGAAATATTCACACTTCATAGGATTCTCTTTTAAACCTTTATCTAAGAACGCAGGGAATTTTTCTTCAAGCACTTTTAAAAATCCCGGTGTAAATCCCCAGCAGTTCATAGAAACTGGCGTTTTATCCGGAACCGGTATCCAGCTTGCTCCGTCATCCAATGTATACGCTGCTTCTTCTCCTCGTTTTTCGATTCTTGTTCTTTCTGTAATTTCTTTTAAGAAATGATTTTCATCAACCTGGCATACCCCTCTTGATACATGACCATTCTCAGTAATTGTTTTCTCAATATGGAACGCAATCATAACATAACGATACAGCTCATCATCTTCATGCGTTGTCAGATAATCATATAACATCTGAAATGCCTTTGGTCCATAATAATCATCCGCATTGATTACTGCAAATGGTGCATCTACAACATCCTTACAGCACAGTAGTGCATGACCTGTCCCAAATGGTTTTTCTCTTCCTTCCGGTACGTGATATCCTTCCGGCAGCTTATCAAGTTCCTGGAAAACATATTCTACTTCCATAAATGGTTCGATTCTTTTACCGACGATTTCTTTAAAATCTTTCTCAATCGCATGCTTAATAATAAAAACAACTTTCTTAAAACCAGCACGTTTTGCATCATACACACTGAAGTCTAAAATAGCATGTCCCTGCACATCTACTGGATCCATCTGCTTTAAACCGCCATAACGACTTCCCATTCCTGCTGCCATTACAATTAATACAGGTTCTTTCATTCTCTCTTCCTCCCTATGTAAAAAATCTTCTTTATTTATTGAAATCTTCTTTTCTATTTTCCCATAGAAAATCAAAAACATCAATGATGATTTTATACTATTTTTATAATTATTATGTATTTATCTCAAATATTTATATTTCTTTCGTTGAGAACACTAAAAAAAGACAATATAATATAATAAATAGCATTTGATATTTTTATCACAATCATCCACTACAAGTATCCCATAGAAATACAATCTATCATGTACTCTAGGAATCTTTTTGTGCTTGCTTTTGTGAGAAAGACTCCGAGAGTACATACAAATCCAAAGGAGGCAGTTATGACGCAAACAAGATATACTTTGCAACAACACCATATTAACTTAAAGTCATCTGTAAAATTGTCACAAATCAATATGTATCATTGCGAATCCCCTGCTTCAAACATCTTTCCAGGGCATCCATATTCTAAAATCATCTTTATTCAAAAAGGTGACGGACAATTTTATTTTGGCAATCAATTTTTACCAGTTCAAGAAAATGATTTATTACTGGTGAATCCCGATAAACAAAAGTTTTCCGTTGATGTACAAAACCCTCCACTTGATTTTATTATTTTAGGTATTGAAAATCTTCTTTTTACTAATGATACCGGTGAAGCGATTTCTCCGTTTACAAGACTTTCTCTTTCTTCTGATATTTGCCTTAATCTCATGCATATGCTCATTCATGAAGTAACGAAACGTTCAGAATACTATGAAGAGGCATGTCGGCATTATCTGAATCTTATTCTTATAGAAATACAACGGAATACACCAATTAATTATGATTATCCTTCAAAAGAAAAAAATAACAGAGATTGCACTTTCGTTAAAGACTATTTAGATGACCATTTTACTGAAAACATTACTCTTGATCTTCTTTCCAAAGAAAGCAAAATGAATAAATATTATCTGGTACACTCTTTTACAAAGCATTTTGGATGTTCTCCGATTAGCTATCTGAATGAAAAACGAATCGAGGAAAGTAAAAATCTTCTGGAAACAACAAATCATTCAATCGCATCCATTGCATCTATGATCGGTTTTTCCTCACAATCTTACTTTTCTCAATCATTCAAGAAAAATACATTTATGACTCCAAACGAATATCGAAGAGCCGCACGGCAAATTTAATATTTTTTGTTATTATTTTTTATGTTTCATCTGGAAAAAGAGTCTAACTTATAGTATAATGGTATAATTAATGCAAAAACAGTATCTAATATAGGAGGATTTTATCCATGCCAGTAAAATATGTATTCGTCACAGGTGGAGTTGTTTCCGGTTTAGGAAAGGGTATTACCGCAGCTTCTCTTGGACGTCTTTTAAAAGCACGTGGTTATAAAGTAACCAGCCAGAAGTTTGACCCATATATCAATATGGATCCAGGTACAATGAACCCGATACAGCACGGTGAAGTTTTTGTTACCGATGACGGTGCGGAAACAGAC
>ENA-OPXX01000973-OPXX01000973.1-human-gut-metagenome-genome-assembly--contig:-NODE-973-length-22762-cov-2.589598_pt1 | contig 22762 bp, 22 predicted proteins | sample MGYA00241771_ERZ502046 | MGnify/ENA primary metagenome ERZ502046 (study PRJEB25962, sample SAMEA2042006) | human gut metagenome | biome: human gut; feature: human-associated habitat; material: faeces...
ATGTGATTCTCATTACTTGACTTGCCATAAAAAAAGTCGCCTCCTTTTCGCACTTATAAATCAGTACGACAAGCGGTGACTGTACACATTCCCGTGCGTGTCATCCACTTTCGATTTCAAAACATCTTCCCGTTGATGATTTGGCACGTTGTTTCTACCTTTTGTAGACGTTATTCGTGATACAGTGACTTGTCGCCAGTTTCTTAACTTGACATTCGCTCCACGGAAAACCTGCATTTTCATGCAGCAACCTCGCGTTTCTACGCTATCAATGTCACAACAGTTGCTATTTTACATGATGTTCCTTTATATTGCAAGTGTTTTTTTCAATTTTTTTAATTTTTTTTGCATAATCCTCTCTCACATTAATATTTCCCCTATCCGATACAGATACTGTGTGCTATAATCAGCTATGAACTATTTAGAAATGAAAGGTATCTTATTATCATGAATATTATAATTGTTGGCTGCGGTAAAGTAGGATGCACGCTTGTAGAAGCCTTAAGCAGCGAAAATCACGATATCGTTGTGATCGACTCCCGTCCCGAAAAAGTAAGTGCCCTTACGGATACAGTGGATGTTATGGGGATTGTTGGAAATGGTGTAAGCCACACAACATTAAAGCAGGCTGGTATCGAAACCGCAGACCTGCTGATTGCTGTCACAGGATCTGATGAGGAAAATCTCCTCTGCTGCGTCATTGCCAAGAAGAGTGGCCACTGTCAGACCATCGCCCGCATCCGCAATCCTATATATAATGAAGAAAAAGATTTTCTCCAGAAGGAATTTGGATTGAGCATGATCATTAATCCGGAACTTACGGCTGCAAATGAGATTGCAAAGGTTTTCCAGTTTCCTTCTGCTATCCGCGTGGATACCTTTGCAAAGGGACGTGTGGAATTACTTCACTTTAAAATAGGAAGTAACTCCCCTTTATGTGGCCTGAAACTTTCCAAATTCCACGCAACCCTGCACTGCAATGATATTCTGGTCTGCACGATCGCAAGGAACAGCGAGGAAGTCATCATTCCAAACGGTGATTTTGAATTTGCGGCAAATGACATCGTCTCCATCGTTGCAAAACGCAGGGATGCCATCGACTTTTTCCGCAAGATCGGCTTAGAGAAAAACCGTGTATCCAACACGATCATCGCAGGGGGAGGTAAGATATCCTATTACCTTGCCAAGAGCCTTCTGATGTCCGGAATCAAGACGACCATTATCGAAATCAACCAACAGCGCTGTGAGTTTTTAAGCGAGCAGCTCCCGAAAGCTACAATTCTCTGCGGCGATGCCACTGACAAGGAGCTTTTATCTGAAGAATGCATTGAAAAGGCAGCCGGTTTTGCGGCGCTGACCGATCTGGATGAAGAAAATATTCTTTTATCCCTGTATGTGAATGGAATCTCTTCCGCAAAGACAGTGACAAAGGTAAACCGCATTAACTTTACCTCCGTCATCAATAAGCTGGATCTCGGAAGCATTATTTACCCGAGAGTGATCACTGCAGAGTACATTATCAAATATGTGCGTTCCATGAATAATTCTTTAAACAGCAATGTGGAGGCGCTATACAAATTGGAAGATGGAAAAGCAGAAGTTCTGGAATTCCTGCTCAAAGAGAATTCTGCCGTCTGCAATATTCCTCTTCAGAATTTAAAGATCCGCAAAAATACTTTGATCTGCTGTATTTACCGTAATCATCAGGTCATCGTGCCAAGTGGACAGGATTGCATGATGCCCGGCGACTCTGTTATGATCGCCACCTCCGGTTACAATATATCCGATATCAAAGAGATTCTGGAGGATTAAGCTGCTATGAAGTATTCAACAATAGGCTATATTCTTGGACAGGTTTTGAAATTCGAAGGTATTTTTATGCTGCTTCCGTTTCTGACCGGAATGATCTATCACGAAAACGAAGCGTATTCTTACCTTATTATAGGGATCATCTGTTTTGTCCTCGGATGCCTGATCACGTTAAAAAAAGTAAAGCATCCGCAGATATTTAACCGCGAGGGGTTTGTTGCCGTTGCATTAAGCTGGATCGTTTTAAGTATTTTCGGTGCCATTCCGTTTGTGATCACTGGTGAGATCCCATCTTATGTGGATGCCCTGTTTGAGACGATCTCCGGTTTTACCACGACCGGCGCAAGTATTCTCTCGAACGTGGAGGCACTCACACACACAAGTCTGATGTGGCGAAGCTTTACCCACTGGGTTGGCGGCATGGGGGTTTTAGTATTCATCATGTCCTTTCTCCCTCTGATGGGCGGTTCGACGATCAACCTGATGAAAGCTGAAAGCCCTGGGCCTTCCGTCAGCAGATTAGTACCACATGTGAAGGACACTGCAAAAATTCTGTATCGTATTTATTTGGTCATTACGATCATTGAAATTGTTTTATTATGTATTTTCGGTATGCCGATGTTCGACTCCCTGACGCTGACATTCGGTACAGTTGGAACCGGTGGATTTGGTATCCACAATGACAGCATTGCAGGATATAGCCCTGTGTTGCAAAATATTATCACCGTCTTTATGATTTTAAGCGGTGTCAATTATGTCGCTTATTTTTACATTATGACAAAGCAGTTGAAAGAAATTTTTAAAGTGGAAGAAATCCGGGTATATTTTGGCATCATTCTGGGTGCGGGTACTTTTATCGCACTTAATATCCGAAGCCTGTACGGCTCACTTGGCGAGGCATTCCGCCATGCATTTTTCCAGGTGGGTTCCATTATCACAACCTGTGGATATGCGACTACAGACTTTGATCTGTGGCCGGAGACATCCAAGATGATATTGGTGCTGCTCATGTTTATCGGAGCCTGTGCAGGAAGTACCGGTGGCGGTTTTAAAATCTCGCGATTGCTGATTTTATGCAAAGCGATCCCGAAGCAGCTTTCTCTCGTGATACATCCGAGAGAGGTCAAGGTAATCCGTATGGATGGAAAACCGATCGACCACAATACACTGCGCTCTACGAATGTGTATCTGGCAATTTATTTTTTCATCCTGCTGGTTTCCACCCTTTTGATCAGTGTGGATAATTTCAACCTGACGACGAATTTTACAGCAGTTGCTTCTACTTTAAATAATATCGGTCCCGGTCTTGATGGTGTAGGCCCGACAAGGAATTTCGGTATGTATTCCGATTTTTCCAAGTTTGTGCTGATGTTCGACATGTTAGCCGGCCGTCTGGAATTGTACCCACTGCTGATTCTGTTCATGCCATCGCTGTGGCGCAGGAAATAATTATGTAAACAATTGAAGTTTAATATTGTACGAACTTATAGAAAGGTAATTTAAAATATGTGGATTGCAGAAAATTGGAAAGACTATGAGGTCATTGACTGTTCCAAAGGTGAAAAGTTAGAACGCTGGGGGAAATATCTTCTGGTCCGTCCGGATCCCCAGGTAATCTGGGACACGCCAAAAACAGAAAAAGGCTGGCGTAAAATGAACGGACATTATCACAGAAGCGCTAAAGGTGGCGGAGAATGGGAATTTTTCGATCTGCCGGAGCAGTGGCAGATTCATTACGAAAGCCTGACTTTTAACTTAAAGCCTTTTAGTTTCAAACATACAGGTCTTTTCCCGGAGCAGGCTGCCAACTGGGACTGGTTTTCAGAAAAGATCAAAAAAGCCGGCAGACCGGTCAAAGTATTAAACCTTTTTGCCTAACCCGGTGGTGCCACCCTCGCTGCTGCCGCAGCGGGAGCTTCTGTCACACATGTGGACGCCTCAAAAGGTATGGTGACATGGGCAAAAGAAAACGCTGTCTCCTCCGGTCTCAAGGACGCTCCGATCCGCTGGATCGTGGACGACTGTGTAAAGTTTGTAGAACGTGAAATCCGCCGTGGAAATCACTATGACGCAATTATTATGGATCCTCCATCTTACGGCAGAGGTCCTAAAGGAGAAATCTGGAAAATTGAGGATGCAATTTATCCTCTGGTACAGTTGTGTGGACAGTTGTTGTCCGATGAACCTTTGTTTTTCCTGATCAATTCTTACACAACCGGATTGCAGCCGGCGGTATTGAGCTATATGATGAACACGGTGTTGAAAAAATATCATGGCACGATCAACGCTGATGAAATTGGGCTTCCGGTATCCTCGAATGGACTTGTGCTGCCTTGCGGAGCGAGTGGACGGTTTGAACGATAAACCCATCCCATTCTCCCAATAACAACGTTCCCAACTTATGTTCAAATTGCGTAAAATAACACAACCCACATGGAATTTCAAACAGAATATGTTCTGATTCCATGCGGGTTATTTTTATAAATTTATTTCGCAATTCCCATGTCCAGCAGTACCGCTGATGCTGCCCACCAGAGATGAAGAATGTACTGGTTCGCGCCGCCCTGTTTACCGAACATGAATACCCAGGCATCCATGCTCATAAAGGCTGGTTTGCCCAGAATGAATACGGTTGGTATCGTTATGTATGCAAGTGGAAGAAATACTACTAAGAATGCTGCCATGCAAATGATTCTTGCAGTTTTATTTCTAAGAAACATTCCTCCTTCATGCTTTCCACGGATCAGCTGCATGATGACCAGCACTGCTGTAAAAAGAATCAAATCCATGGCAATCCATTGTCTGAAAGCAAACACTCTTGCTATTTGCGACAACGACAACAATGAAAATGGGAATACCGCTTCCTCCGGCATAGGCATTGTAGCATTCTGTGGAATCATCAGATACAAAATTGCCGCCGCTAACAGGAAAATCGTTCTTCTGCTTAATGATTTGTTTGTTGCCATGGTGCCTCCTCCTTTTTTACTTTATTTTGCCAGACCATGCGTAAATGCACAACCAACTGTGCCATCTTTATAAATCAAATTAAAACTATATTGTACAAGTCCTCTATACTGATCTGAATAGCTGCCGCACATTACAGGTACCCACGATGATGGTGTATTCACACCTGTTGTTCCCCATGGGACACTCTGGGGATCAACTACCTGATTGTATTTTCCGCTATTTTTTCCAATACCAACGCACACAATTCTGGCATTCGGTGTTCCGATACCATATAAATATCCGCCAGAGGAAGATGATTCCGGATTTCTGTTTTTCGTAATTGCAACATTGTTAATCAAAACATACTCATCATTTGAAGACATTGTGTATCGGATAATGCTTGTTGCTGTCAGATATTTTCTCGGATCTAAGTAAGTATCTGTCGCTGTCCCTCTTGCTCTCGCACCGCTTACATATTCTTCATTATATACTTTTCCTTCTTCAGTTACCGGGATATAATAAGTTGCACTCTCTATTGTATCTTCATATTGTACACCACTTCGTGCTGTTTTGCCAGCAATTTCAGACTCGATCACAACCGGAACTGTAATCAATTCGTCTCCGATATAAATATCTGCAAATTCAACCTGTTCGCTTGGAAATTGATTTGTTTTTCAGCATATCGATTTTTTAATAAATCTGTTAACATTCCTTGTCTGTATAATCTGCTTAAATAATATGCATCTTTTAGATACCGCATTTCCAATTCAATTTCTTTTCGTTTTTCATAAACGCAGGTTAAATTGGCTAGAATTTTACATGCGGTATCTCCTCTCATACATTCGATTGTAAACTTCATACCTTCCTTTGCAATCTGTTCTGACAGCTCTAATTCATTATTATCTTCGAGAATTGCCGCGTAACAGACATATAGTAATATCCCCTGTACTACATGTCCGCGCAATGTACTTTCATTTTTATGATATTGTTTTAATACTTCTGCATATATTTCACATGCACTGTCATATTTTCCCATTGCCGCAAATGTTCTGGCAATCTGGTTCATTATTGCAAATTCTGTTCGAAACGGTATTCTGTATATTCTTTTTCCAGATGGAAGAGGCGGCATCGTTATTGCAAGTATTTTTCGCCATTCTTCAATTGCTTCTTCGTTGGAAATTCGCCCGTTCCGCAACTTTTCCGTAATTCTGGCTCTTTCCAAATATTGCTTATTAACCGGTATTTTTTTATCAAGTTCTGACTCGATTCTTTCAAATAGCATCTCTGCTTCCTGACGTTTTTCATTCCCAATCAGGCGATTATAATCTCTCACCCATCCATACACTTCATAATGCTCTGACTCTATGAATCCGTAGTATCTCTCACGCTCAATCCCAAGTTTTTTCCACAACCGATACAGTTTCTTCTGATTTGGTGTTCTCCCGGATTCAATTCTGGATACAGTCTCCCATGCACAGATGTCTTCGCTCATCTCATACTGTGTAACTCCTTTTTCTTCCCGCAGATTTTTCAGAAAATAATTGCTGATAATGCACTCTCTCTGCGTACTGCTCTGCATAAATAAAGCCAATGAGATTTCCTTGGTCTGACGTTCACCGGCAACCTCATAAAGTGTCCGTATCGCATCCAGATAACGGTCACATTCTTCTGCCTCCGCTTTCTCTCCGAGACGCTCCTCACACTCTTTCTTTAGTTCTAGCAATTGTGTCAGCCAATGCAATGCCCCATTTTCTGTCAGGCAGTCGATCCCTTTATTTATCGTGTATTTGGCGGTTTTATCATATTGTATATCCAGAAGGATTCTTCCGAGCAGCCAGATACACTGTGGATAAATCTTCACTTTTTCTTCTTCATCCGTGTATTGTTCACAGATATACTGTTCCATCTTCCGGGCATTATCCAGCAGCCGTTCTGTATCACCGCATTGATATTGCATCCAGAATATCATATAGATCAGATAAATTTCCTGATGAAAAAGATGGATATTCTGTCCTTTTATCTCTGCTGTTGTAAGATGAAGAGACGTCTTAAGCTGCTGCAATACAGCTGTCAGTTTTCCTGCTTTGTTATAATTGCTTATTGCCTCTGCCATCTGTATATACTGCCGATGTATCAGCTTCTCTTCATCGGTTATGTCTTTGTACTGCCGGATCAGTTCTTCTGCATCGGCTGACCTTTTCTGCAAAAGAGCCTCGTATATTCTGTCCCGCAGTTCCAGAATCCTATATTCGTCACTGCTTACAACAATTTCTAATTTATCTAAAGATTTGCCATAAGTCTCAAAAAGTGCTTCCATTATAAGATATTCAATCTCTTTCGTACCATTCTCAACTCTCGAAAGTTCTGCCGCACTCAACAGCCCCCTCGCTGCCTCTTCAATCGTCCGTCCCTGTTTTTCCCGAAATTCACGGATCATATGCCCGAGTCTTTTCCCCATAATTGTTTCTATCCTTCTTGCGATTACCTCTCGCACAATTTCTTCCGTTTGATATACAGATTTATCTTTGGATTTTCTACTACAATTATACTCGAATTTTAACGTTTTTCATATGACGTTTTCTGAAACCTGTAATACATTTTAACAGCGATTATGTACTTTCTCCGCAAAGCATAAAACTGCTGTCATATGCCCTCTGCATATGACAACAGTTTTACTTATGATTTATAACATTTTTTTCTTTCGCAGGAAAAGCATCGTAATTACACAGATCAGCAATGTAATAATACAAATGATCAGAAATCCGTGCGGTGTATTTGCAAACGGCATCCAGTTTTCATTGACATTCATACCGTAGATACCGGAAATGACCGTTGGAATTGCCATTACAATTGTAATAGATGTCAGATATTTCATAACGTTATTCAGGCGGTTATCCAACAAAGAAGACATCAGCTCTCTGGTTCCGTTGATGATATCTCGGTAGATGGTTGTCATTTCGATCGCCTGACGGTTCTCCACTATCACATCATCCAAAAGTTCCTTATCTTCCGGATACTGCTCCAGCCGTTTATAGCGTGTCAGCCGGTCAAGCACTACCCCATTTGCCCGGAGCGATGTTGCAAAGTAGACCAGCGTGGATTCCAGTTCGTGCAGGTTGATCAGATCAGAATCGTCTGTATCGCTTCCGACACGTTCTTCTATCTCAGTACGTCTTTTATCGATGATCCGGAGATTTGCCTGATAAATTGCTGCTGTCCGGTACAGGATCTGATACACAAAACGAAGCTTCTTCTTTGTGCTGAATTCTTTCACACGGCTTCGCACAAAGTTCTGCAATACCGGTGTATCCTCCGTGCAAATTGTGACAATGATATCCTGCGTCAGGATGATACCAAGCGGAATTGTCGTGTATGTTCTCTGATCATGACGTATCTCGATGGCCGGAATATCCACCAGTATCAGCGTATAGCCGTCCTGCAGTTCAATACGGGAACTTTCTTCAACGTCGAGTGCAGCCTTCACGTCATCAATGTCTACCATTAATTTCTCAGCAATTTCCTCACACTCATCATGTGTTGGGTTGATCATCTGCACCCATACACCATCACTTAATTTTTCTTCTTCATGTATGACCTGATCGTCCGTCCTATAATAAGTCATCATAATTGTCACCTGTTCCTGCATTTCGTCGCATTTTCTCTAATAAATATCATAACATAGTTTTTTTGATGTTACTACGATATTTTTGTAAAATGCCTTTTCATTTTTTGCGGTCAGGAAGCTGTACCAGAATGATCGCAGCAAACATTAATACACAGCCGATCAGTTCCCTGAGAGAAAGCGTCTGATGCAGGATAAGGAATCCTGCAATTACTGAAACCACTGATTCCAGGCTCAAAATTAACGATGCAACCGTCGGATTCATTCCTTTCTGCCCGATGATCTGCAGGGTATATGCAACGCCACAGGACATGACACCTGCGTATAGGATCGGCATCCATGCAGCAAGAATACTCGTCAGCTGTGGTTTTTCCGTGAGAACCATCCCTACACCGGACAGGATTCCACAGGTGAAAAATTGGATACAGGATAATTTCACTCCATCCGCTTTTGGGGAAAAATAATCAATGACTAAAATGTGTAAGGAAAATGCCAGTGCGCAAAGCATCAACAGAAAATCGCCTTTCTGAACAGAAAATCCACTCTCTGTCATGCATAAAAGATATAATCCGGCTACCGCGATCCCAACGCCACACCAGACTTTACCACTCACTTTTTTTCCAAAAAAAATCCCAAGTACCGGAACAACCACAATGTACATTGCTGTGATAAATCCTGCTTTTCCGACAGATGTATACATGATCCCAAACTGCTGCAGATTACTTGCAATACAGAGAAGCACACCGCAGGCAATACCGCCAATGAAAAGTGTCTTCCGCTCTTTGCCATCCATTTTTTTTGCAGCTTCCGTGTTGCCTTTTCCATTTATCTTTCCCAAAAGGGCAATGCATGGAAGCAGTACCACACCTCCAATGATGCTTCGCATCACATTAAACGTAAACGGACCAACATAATCCATGCCGACACTCTGTGCAACAAATGCCACGCCCCAGATGGTCGCAGTTAAAAGTAATAATAATGATTGACGTAAGACAAATTTATTCATAATCCTCCTTGTTTGCGGAGCAAATGCGACTGTCCTTACAGGAGCAGAGGATTTTGTCTCCCTGCTTTCTATAACAGAATAGGGCGGCTTATAAAGCCACCCTGCTTAATCTTCAAAACTAAGTTACCATTTTCGGGCAATTTGTGCAAGCATTTCCACAGATTTGTTATGAAAAAAACTGATACCCAGTTTATAAATATCATAGAACTGCTTAAGAGATTCTTCACTTTCCAGTCAAATTTCTGTCACAAATTTCCTTTAATATAAAATCATCAAAAGGAGCTGCCGGTTTCAAAGCAGTTTGGGGTTGGAACAGTTCCGTCTAAATACAATTCCTGTGGACATTATTTTTTCCAATGTCTACAGGGTTAAAATATATATGGGCAGCATTTCGTAAAGTTCGAAATGCTGCCCTCCTTTTTAATGTCCGTCGCCGGATTTAAATCCGGTATCTGACACGATTTTTTCACTGTTCTGTTTCACGGTATCGGAAGCGGTGTAAGCACTGTCCTCATACAAAAAGATATGCAGTTCTTTTACATTGTCGCTCAGATCACACGGTATCACGACATCACCTGTTTTTTTGCTCAAAACCCTAGTTGTCTTGGTAAATGGAAATCCTGTGGTGTCTCCAATGGAATATTGGAAAACCTGTGACGCAAGCGCTAACAGTTCTGCATTTGAAAAACTGGTCTGGATATCACCACATACCTCATTGATGAGCTTATTTACGGTTGTAAGATCGGACTGCTGTGCTTTTTTCACCATCGCGGTCAAAACCGTACGCTGACGCTCTGTTCTGCGGTAATCATCACCGCCTCCATATCGGATTCTCGCATATGCACATGCCTGCACACCATTTAAAGTATATGTGCCTCCCTGCGTAAGATTCTCGGCCTTATTTCCAGTCAATTCGTTTAACTCCCGGATATATCCGGTCATGAGAGACGCCTCATCATCTGTGATCTCCATGTCCACACCACCAAGTAAATCGACGCATTCGATGATCGAGTTGAAGTCGACTGTCACATAATCTGTAATGTTTAAATCAAGGTTTACATTTAGCATAGATATCGCCTGCTCCGGTCCACCCTTAGCGTAGGCGGCATTGCATTTCTGGAAAATTCCATCTCCGGTATCCAAATAAGTGTCGCGGTAGACAGAAACCAATTTTACCTCTTTTGTATCATTATTAATATTGGCAAGCATAATGACATCGCTCCGCCCCTGCGACAAATTTCCATTGGAGCGATTGTCCAGACCAAACATCGCAATGGTCTGGTAACCCTTCATAATTTTCCGGGATTCCTGCGAAATATCCTCATTGACCTCAATCTTGTCCATATCCAGCTTTGTTTTCTCAATTTTGCTTAATTTTGACACAAAAAAAAGAACCACCGCAAGAATAAGCAGCAACACGATCTCCATGATAAAAATCGTGTTGCGCCGCCTTCTTGCTGCCGCTCTTTTCTGATATCTTCTGCTGTTTTTTCTGTGATTCTGTTCCCTTATCGGATTTACGTTTTCTCTCTGGCTCATTTTTCATCCCCGGCTTTCTTTTTGTAATGATTCAGTACTTCCTGTCTGAATTCATGTTACAAAAAGAAAGTCCGGGATTCAATCAAGCTTTTCTTAATCATTCTTAATAATCTGCCGCATAATTTCTTATAAAACTTTTAAGCATTCCACATTTTAAACCGCTGAATAACCGCTGATTCTCATGAAATAGCAAAGCAGATATAAGAGCAGTAAATGCGCCGGATAGAAAACATAGAAGAAATATTTCATTTTCCAGCCGTGGGTTCCGTTTTCTCCCGTATCCACATGGTTAAAATATATGGGCAGCATTTCGGAAGTGGAAATGCTGCCCTCCTTTTTACTCTCAATTCATCCACAAAATTACACCTATTGCCTGTACCAAACCATTTCCTGCAGATTACACCAGAAATAATCATCTGTACAGCCTGCTACATAGCATGTAAACATATCTCCAGCCTTGCTATCATCATAATAAAAGCTGAGTCTTGGGCATAACCCCTGTTGGGAGCGGTCTGTCAGTTCCCATACATATGGTTCCTGATTACAAAATCCTATATTTTCAGATTCTAATGTATAAATATAAGCACCGTCTTCCTGAATACGGAACGCCATGCCCCAGCTCGGACAATACCATGTGCCAATGAAATTCTTTTCCATTGTCTCAGCATAATCATCAAACACATCAAAGCCTTCCACCGAAGATGCATCTGCTGTGATCTGGAAAGACGCATATTCACTGTCTGTGATCGGTCCAGATTTCACTATATTGCTCTGATCCGGTTTAAGTTCCGTATCTTCTATTATTTCTGATGCCGTCTCTGTGTTTTCAGTTTCCTGATTTTTTATGTCAGCTTCTGTGGAAATCTCTGTGCCATTATGATATGTTTCATCCTGGCTTTCCTGCTGCTTCCCCGTCTTCATTGCTTCCCATTGTGTATGTATATCACTTCCTGCACCCACAAAAATCACAAGACTCAATCCTACAATAAAGCACCACATCAGCACGAGGATAAAAATAGTTAAAAATCTTATTCCTTTCTTTTTTCCTAGTCCCTTCCCCTTATTTTGGGAACGTCTCAGAAGATAAACAATCCTTACACTGACTAAAATCCACAAGCCCACTAAAAGCAGCGTTGCCCCAATAAGCATAAAATTATAATAACTATCTGAACTTCCCACAACAAATGTCCAGATTCCATAACCGATGGCAGTTGCAGCCATCAATATTCCAAACCAAAGATTCAGATATGGCTCTGTTTTTGTGTCCTGTTCTGCCATGATCTCCCACGTTTTTACAGTGTCCATCAGCCTGGTCTGATCCCCGCTTCTGAAAATCTCCTGTAATTCATCATCCGACAGCTTAACGGTCTTAGAAGGCACCGCAGAGCAATGCTCCAGTTCGATCTGCCAGCTGTCCTCCCTCGCACGAAATGATGCTGCTGCAAGCAGAAAATAATAGGTCTTCAATACATTTTTTTCCAGACTTTCTACCGCAATCTGGGAAAGTGCCTGTTTTGCAGCCAACGGTTTTTCCATCAGGATATCCTGCTTGGCCATTGTCAGCAGGGTTATACTCTTTAAGAAAAATTTTTTATTATGATTTTCGCGATAGATGACCAGATTATAATCGTGCTTTTCCTGCAGCGTAAAATCCTTCATCCGCTTTGCGACAATTCCATTATGGAAAATGCGAAACCCCATCATAGAAAACATGCATATAACATAAAGAAGAATGTAGCTTGAAAGCTTTATTTCTATCTGTGGAAACAGTATTTTATCCACCATACCAAGAGCAAATAATAACAGCAAAATCAGATATCTGAGCGCACACTCTCTCTTTGCTCTCCGTATACATTTTCTTGCCATTTCAATTCCGCGGTTGTCGTACAATTCCACTGATTCATTTGTGTCATATATATTCACGATTCCTGCCCCTTTTGTATTATGTCAAGCTTGTATTTCATTTTCTATCAAAAGCTAAACCGCTGAATATCCGCTGATTCCCATGAAATAACAGATCAGATATAAAATCAGTAAATGTGCCGGATAGAAGATGTAGAAGAAATATTTCATCTTCCAGCCACGGGTTCCGTTATAAAATGCGATCGGGATAAAACCGAACAGCGCCGGTGTCTCCCAGATGAATGATGCACATCCTGCGATGAGCTGCCACATTTTTTTCTTGCGGAAAATGTATAAGACCATGATACAGAATACACCTTTTTCGGCATAATCGGTCTTTAAAAAATACGCCAGTGCCATTCCTGCTGCCACGATCAGGATATACAAGATCACCTTCAACGCCTGATTCCACTCTTCTTTTTCTTCCACTGCACGGTAAGCAATCATCGTCAGCAAACCAATGAATAGTGTAAAAAAGACATTCTGATAATTGAATTCGAGTATTTTGCTGCTGAATGCCAGATCGAACGGTATCTCTGAGAGCAATGCAAACAGCCCAAGCCGCATCGCATATTTTTTCACATCATGTGTATGCAAAAATCCCTCCACCAGCAAGAAGCAAAAGATTGGGAACGCCACACGTCCGATCATTCGCATGATCGTGTATGTCCAATACAGTGCTCCATTTGCTGAAAGCCACTGCATAATTGCATCTGCATTTGTCTGGTCAAGTTCTCCCAGCCCGTTTACCATCAGAAGTCTTGCCAGCACAGCAGCGCCGATATGGTCGATCAGCATGGTGACGATGGCGATCATTTTTAAGGTACTTCCGCTAATTCCTTTTTTCTTCTCCATAATCTTCCTTTTTCTAGCCAACAAACTCGGCAACACATCTTCTGTATGCCGCTACCGGATCAGCTGCCTGTGTGATCGGTCTGCCGACTACGATATAATCAGAGCCAAGCTCTTTTGCTTTTGCAGGTGTTGTCACACGCTTCTGATCTCCTACATCTCCGTCTGCAAAACGCACGCCCGGTGTGATGGTAAGGAATTTTTCTCCACATACTTCGTGCACTTTTCCTGCCTCTAATGGAGAGCATACCACACCATCTAACCCTGCTTCCATTGTATTTTTTGCATAATGCATAACCGTTTTGTCAATCGGTTTGTCAATCCACAATTCTTCCTGCATCACTTCCTCACTTGTGGAGGTAAGCTGTGTCACAGCAATCAGCAGAGGTCTCGTTCCGTCTGCTCTTGTCAGTCCCTCAATCGCTGCGGACATCATCGCTTTGGTTCCTGCCGCATGAACATTGCACATATCAACATCAAGGTTTGATAATACTGCCATGGATTTTTTGACTGTATTTGGAATATCATGTAATTTCAGATCAAGGAAAATCTTATGTCCCATCTTCTTAATTGTTCTGACGATCTCAGGTCCTTCTGCGTAAAAAAGTTCCATTCCGATTTTTACAAATGGCTTTTCATCCTGAAATTTGCTTAAAAAGCTCACTACTTCTTCTTTGCTGTTAAAATCACAGGCAATAATGACATCTCTTCCCATAAGTTCTCCTTTTTCTATTCTCTGTATTTATTCTTTTTACAGTGACCGTTATGTATCACCTCATCAAAGAATACTACATCCAAATTTAATTGTAAACATAATTACCTGCAAAAACATTCATTTTTTTCTAGACAATTGCATTTAATTATGCTAATATAACAAAGTACGGTTTTGGTCGTACAACCGAATATATCGGAATGTGGCTCAGCTTGGTAGAGCGCTTCGTTCGGGACGAAGAGGTCGCGTGTTCGAATCACGTCATTCCGACTGACTGAGAGGATATTGATATCACATCAATATCCTTTTTTTATTACTTTCACACAAAATTTCACCCAAACATACTACAAATATAAAATTTAACAAAAAATTCACATTATAACAGCAATTTGTGGCTGTTTTGCTGCTGGCAATATGCTATAATAATCGGACAAGCGAAAAAGGAGATGACACTATGAAGAATATAGAATTGTCAGCCTGTGAAGAAATGATAATGACAATTATCTGGAACAATGAGGCTGAATTAGATTTAGCAGCAGTCATGGCTCAGACAAACGAGCGCTATCATACTGCCTGGAAACCACAGACAGTATCTACTTTTCTTGCAAGAGCTAAGAAAAAAGGCTTTCTGGCTTCTTATCAGAAAGGACGTTACTCTTACTATCAACCACTTGTGAGCAAAGAGGAATACCGCAAAATGAAGCTTCTCGCCCTGTTGACCCAGTTCTATGATAACGATAGGGAAGCTATGAAGAAAGATATAATGGCATGAAAAAAACAGTTCTAATTACCGGTGCGTCACGTGGTATCGGACGTGCAATCGCTGTTGCTTTTGCAAAAGCAGGTTATAACCTTATCATCACCTGCTCCAAAAGTGAAACAGAACTTTTACATTTAAAAAACGATCTGGAAAGAGACTATTCCGTAGATGTCCTTGCAAGTATTGGTGACATCTCTGATTTCGAATATGTGACACAGCTTTTTTCACATATTGAGCAGCGTTTTCACGGTGTCGATGTGTTAGTCAACAATGCCGGGATCTCATATGTCGGTCTGCTAACTGACATGACGATCGATGAATGGAATCATATTCTGGGTGTGAATCTCACTTCCGTATTTTCCACCTGTAAACTGGCGATTCCTCATATGCTTTCCAGAAAATCCGGAAAAATCATTAATATTTCCTCTGTCTGGGGAAATGTTGGAGCCTCCTGTGAAGTAGCCTATTCCGCCTGCAAGGGAGGAATGAATTCTTTTACCAGAGGTCTTGCCAAGGAACTTGCACCAAGCAATATTCAGGTAAACGCCATTGCATGCGGCTGCATCGACACACAGATGAATGCATGCTTTTCCGAAGAAGAACGTGCTGCATTAACAGATGAAATTCCAGCCGGAAGATTCGGAATGCCGGAGGAGGTTGCCTCCCTTGTTCTGACGCTTGCCGAAGGAAATGAATATCTGACAGGTCAAATCATAACATTAGACGGTGGCTGGATTTAGCCATCGTCTTTTTTCTTAGATTTTAAGAATAAATTCAGAAAATCGGTACTTTCCAATATTTACCAGTCAAGTGAGCTAAAATCCTTTTAATTTAACGAAAAGGAGCTCTCACTAATGAAAATTCAAGAAGAACGTGTACTCTTATTAATGGAGGAAAACGGAATCACACAGCGAAAAATGGCACAGGATCTCGCCATTTCCCCAACCACGCTGAATGGGTATCTGCATGGCAAATATCTTCATGTTCCGGATGATGTGATATGTGAAATTGCTGACTATCTGCGGGTTTCCGTCGACTATATTACAGACCGGTCAGCACTGCTTCAGATTGGGAATGGGATCCACGACAAAGAGGAAGCGGTGGTTATTGATAATTATCGTCATCTGCGTCCTTCTGACAAAAAAATCGCAGCCGACCTTATCAGCCAGCTGCTTAAAAATAATTGTGAGGATTCCAGCAAATCATGATCATGTTTACTGGTTTTCCTCGGCGGTCAGGATCATGACTGTCCTCGGCGGAACTTTTAATGATTTTTTATAATAAAACTCTGTCTGTTCTTCCACATTTTTTCCATCTTCATATGGAAGGAATGTGTTGACACAGACTTTCCACTGCATGCCCATTGGAAGCTCCGGAAGCTGCATAATCAGTGTTTCCCAATATGCATTCATACAGTAGAACACAATATCATCACGGATATCATTCTCATCTCTCCCTGCATACATAATACCGATCAGCCGGCTGTTATTATCTGTACCGCCATTCCATGGGAAACCATTGTGGATACTGATCTCCGGCAGTTTACATGCCGCCGGTTTTGTGGTCTTACGCAGGATCGCATTATCTTTCCTCAGGCGAATCATATAGCGGAAGAAATCGTGGATTTCTTTGTATTCTTCCAGACGGTTCCAATCCAGCCATGATGTGATATTATCCTGACAGTAAGAGTTATTATTTCCAAACTGTGTATTGCAAAATTCATCTCCTGCAAAAAACATCGCCGGTCCGCGGCTGCACATCAATGTTGCAAACGCATTTTTTACCATGCGTCGGCGCAATCCCTCGATTTCCGGATCGTCTGTTGCTCCTTCTGTTCCACAGTTCCAGCTGTTTCCATTGTTATCGCCGTCTGTATTTCCCCAGCCGTTTTTCTCGTTGTGTTTCATATTATAAGAATACAGATCATATAAAGTAAATCCATCGTGACAGGTCAGGAAATTCACGGATGCACTGATTCCGCGGTGTGCCGGATCGTATAGGTCTCTTGATCCTGTAATTCGTGTGATCGCTGTACCCGCCATGCCGCCATCGCCCTTCAAAAAGCGGCGCATGTCATCACGGTATCTTCCATTCCACTCTGCCCAACGGTTCCAGGATGGGAAACTGCCCACCTGATATAAACCACCGGCATCCCATGCCTCGGCGATCAGCTTTGCTTTTGCGAGAATCGGATCGCATGCAAGTCCCTGTAAAATAGGTGGATTTTCCATCGGTGCACCATTCTGGTCTCTGCTTAAAATAGATGCAAGGTCAAACCGGAATCCATCCACCCTGTAATTGATGACCCAGTATCTCAGACAGTCAATGATAAATTTACGCACGATCGGATGGTTACAGTTCATGACATTTCCACATCCACTAAAGTTGTAGTAATATCCATCCGGTGTCAGCATATAGTAGATATTATTGTCAATTCCTTTAAAGGAAAAACATGGTCCCTTCTCATTTCCCTCCGCTGTATGGTTAAATACAACGTCCAAAATAACCTCTATTCCATTTGCTTTCAGTTCATAGATCAGATTCTTTAACTCATCACCCTCATGGTTATGTTCCACCACTGAAGTATAACTTGTGTTGGGCGCAAAAAAACAGACCGTGTTGTATCCCCAGTAATTATACAGACGTTCTCCGTCCACCACACGGGTATCTTCCATCTCATCAAACTCAAAAACAGGCATCAGCTCCACTGCATTGATCCCGAGATCTTTCAGATAAGGGATCTTTTCCCTCAAGCCCTCAAAAGTACCTGGTGCTTTCACGCCGGAGGATGCATCTCTTGTGAAACCACGCACATGCATTTCATAAATGACCAGATCTTCAAACGGATGATTCAGAAAACAGCTCTTTTCCCAATCAAAATTATTTTCCACTACCCGGGCATGGTATACAAAGTCTTTTCCACCTTCCGGGCGCTCTCCCCAGTGTCTCTGCCCTGTCACTGCCCGGGCGTATGGATCAAGCAGGATATTGTCTTTATGAAACCGCAGTCCTTTTTTTTCATCATATGGTCCATCCAGCTGGAACGCATATTCAAACTCTTCGATATTTAACCCAAATACCAGCATGGAATATGTGCTTCCAATACAGTAAGTTTCCGGATAACGTATTTTTGCAAATGGCTCCTGTTCTTTCGGGCGGAACAATAACAGTGTACATCCGGTCGCTCCCATGGAATGGATGGTAAAACTGACTCCATTTGCCGCCTGCGCCGCACCATTCCTGTCATAAAATCCGGGCCGCACCTTATATCCTGAAATTTCATCCAGCGGCTGAAGTTTATCACCCCTGTGTGGTTTATGATCAAAGTTCATCTGTTTTCACCTCATTTTCTTCTGCTCTATGGTAACGCATTCTGACACTCTGCATGCTTCACAGCATGCATCGCTTTTAATTATATTCTTATTATACTCGAAATACTTGATTTTACAATTTTTGTATACTACATTATATTTAAAATAATCAAAAAGGAGCATGGTTTTCCATAAAACACATGGAATGAACCAACCATTATTTTCAATGCGCACTTTATATGTATCCAGAACCCCCGCAGACTCTTCTGTCTATCCGACCATCAGCGCGGCACTTGATGCCATTCCGATGGATCTTAATGAACCGGCCTGCATTTATCTTGCACCCGGCATTTACCATGAAAAAATAACTATCAATAAACCATATCTGACGATCCTCGGCACTGGCAAGTCAAATAAAGATGTCGTCCTGACTTATGATGATTACGCCCTTGCTCCCATGGCTGATATTGGAAAACTCGGAACTTTCCGCTCCTACTCTGTTTTCATTGATACGCATGACGTCACACTGCAAAATCTCACAATTGAAAATGCATCGGGCGATTCTCTCACACACGGACAGGCAATCGCGCTCTATGCCGATGGTGACCGGCTTGTGATTGATTCCTGCCGTCTGATTGGACATCAGGATACCCTTTTCACCGGACCGCTTCCGCCAAAAGAGATCGAGCCTGACGGTTTTATCGGTCCAAAACAATTTGCCCCAAGGATCAACGGCAGACAATATTATAAGAACTGTTATATCTGTGGCGACATTGATTTTATTTTTGGAAGTGCCACTGCTTATTTTGAAAACTGCGTGATAGAATCCCTGTGTCGTACTACGAATGTAAATGACATTCAGGGCTACATTACTGCCGCCTCCACACCGGAAAGTCAGGAATACGGATATGTATTTTCCAACTGTAAACTTATCTCAAAAAACTGTCCTCCAAATTCTGTCTATCTCGGAAGGCCATGGCGCAATTATGCTAAAACCGTGTTTCTTGAATGTGCATTGGGAAATCATATTCATGAATGCGGTTTTCATGACTGGAAGAAAGAGGATGCACGAAATACGGTTTTGTACGCAGAATATAGAAATTACCCCGCATCCAGCGCAGACACAACATCCAATAACCGTTCCCTAAACGATGATATCCACTGTATTGACGGCAGATGCATACCTTATCCACACCGGGCAGAATATGTCTGTGAATTAGATGCCGTACAGGCAGAACATTTTTCCAAAGAGAATGTGCTTTCCGGGGCAGATCACTGGAATCCATGACGTTCTCACAGATGGTTACAGTTCGCTCGTGCCTCGTTCCAGTAACCACAGATGTGGAGAGCTTTGGAACAGCTTGCAGATTATCATTGTTTTCTTTTCAGAAAAATGGTAATATAAAGTTAATATTTCACTGGTGTGTTACCAGCAATCACAAATGCAGATGAAAAAGAACTATACTTGTCAATAACTTGAGGAGGGTATCATACATGGAAGAAAAGATTTATAAAACAATGAGTTCCACAGGTGCTGCAAATCTTGCAATCGGGATCTGCGTTCTTGTTGGCGGAATTGTTTCCGGAATCCTTTTGATCGTAAACGGTGCAAGATTATTAAAACACAAAGGAAAAATTATGTTTTAATGGTATCTTTCCAAAAAGGAGAGAAAGTATCCCTTTAAAGGGACACTTTCTCTCCTTTTTTCTTGCAATAAGTCAGCCTATTTTACGAATTCCTCAATCACACAGGAATGTTTCTTCGTTTTCACATCATAATTAATCCCGACAAGCAATAGGTTTCCCTGATATTCTTCCAGACTTTCACAATATTCTTTCCCTTTGATCTGGCTGATCGCACCGGCTGCGCTCTTATCCCATTTTAATTCGACCACAAGTGCCGGTTTCTCCGGGTATTTTTTTCTTGGAATATATACCATATCTGCGAATCCTTTTCCCCCTGCCAGTTCACGATGCACAGTATAAAAATTTCTTGCAGCGTATAATGCCAGCGAGATTGTATAGCTTAATGCATTTTCGTCATTATACTGAATATGTGACGTCTCAAAATGAGCCTGTCTGATTCCTTCTGCAACCTGTTCCGGTCTTCTCTGCCAGATGGCATTCAATATGTGTGCGGAATTTTTCAGTGCCTGTGATACTTCTCCCCAGTCAGACACAGACACCGCATTCACATACTCACTTCTTATTTCATTATTTGGAATAAACACACATTTTTCATTCGAGTCATACCCCAGATAGCCTAGATGGATCAACAGTGTCAGGACATCATCCTCGGTGCGGAAAGTCGTCATATCGTTTGTAAAACTGCCCGTATTCACCGGTACTTTTTCTCCGGCGATCATGCTTAACACATCATCTTTCAGTCCGTCAAAGTTCATATCAATGTAAAACTGTAACGCTTCAAATGTTTCTGTCTGATTCCAGTAATTTTCTATTTTTTCAAAACGCATACAGTTCACAACCGATCTCGGACTGTAAATGGATTTCTCTTTTTCAAAGGAATAACCATCATACCAGCTTTTCACCTCTGACATGTCTGCTTTATATTGTCTGCACAATGCTTCTACTTCTGTTTCCGTGAATCCCACATAAGATGCAAGTGGTCCGGGACTGATCATGGAAAATTCATCAAACATATTTAACGCAGAATGCGTCCCATACTTTTTGATTGGCAGAATTCCTGTCATATACGCAAGGTGAATATATCCTTTATCTTTTAGCAGATCTCTCAGAAAATTAAGGTATTTCTCCTGCGCTTCTTTGTCCTGCTTGTATTCCCTGAAAATACAGTCCCATTCATCAATAATCACTACGAACGGAATCTTCTTCTCTCTGTAAATATCCTGCATGGATTCCACAAGGTCTGTATCGTCAAAATAATCCACATCCGGATGCTCTGCTTTCAGTTCCCGGATCACCAGCTTTTTGATCCGGTCGATCAGCTTGTCAACATCACCGGTTCTGCTTAAGAATTCCTGCATATTCAAAAAAATAGTATCGTACTGATTTAAATGCTTTTTAAATCCGCTCTCTTTTGAAATTTCCAATCCTTCAAACAGTTTTTCCGAATCACATTCTCTGCTATAATATGCGGACAACATGTTAGCTGCCATTGATTTTCCAAAACGTCTCGGTCTGCTGACACAGATGTATCTCTGCATTGTGTTGATCACATGGTTACAATACCCGATCAAACCTGTTTTATCCACATAGATTTCGGAATGAACCATCTTATAGAACATGTCATTTCCCGGATTCAGATAATTTCCCATGAAGTCCTCCTGCTTTTCTATTATCGGCTGACGTTCACTATATGTTCCCCGTCACTGCCTGCCCGGCATTGCCTGTCATATTTTCGTTGCTTATTATGTTTATTGTAACGCTTTTGTAAGAAATACAAAAGAGCTTTTAAAATTTCTTTTTCGCATAAATAAGCATATAGATAACTCCAACAACCCAGAACAGAATCGCCATCACTGCGCCTTCCTGACCAATCGCATCCAGATCAAACCGATTACCCAGAAGCAAGATTCCTGCGACAATAACTCCCCACACAATTCCACATGATAAGACTCGCAACACATGATATTTTTTCTCTGACATATGCTCTGGAATGTAATCTTCCTTTTATTTTCATCCGCGTATTTTAAAAGCTGTTCTGTCATCTGTTCCGGTGTAGTGCAGAAATCATCCGGTATAAAACTGATTTCACGAATAGATTCACCTTTTATCACTCTTTTATAGTCATAAAGAATGTTTGCAAAAAGACTGCCACGCTTCTCTTCTGCCTCCATTTTCTGCAGGCAGTTATCTACGTCTAACTCTTCCAGTTTTCTCTCTTGAATCCCCTCACAAAATAAAATTGCTCCCTGTATCCTCTCCTGCTCCGCTTTTAATCTGTCTTTCTGCTGTGCAAGCGCTGTCGGCAGATCAATTGCTCCGTCCAGCAGATTTCGTATTTCTTCTAAAGGCATATCCAGTTTTCAGAACAGATAAATGAATTTCAGCCGTCTGATATCTTCCTCTGAATATTTCCGATATCCGTTTATCGTATTTCTGTCTGGATGAAGCAAACCCATTTTTTCATAATAACGGATGTTCTGTTTGTTAATTCCGCTCTCTGCTTCTGCCTCTTTGATGTTTTTCATAATTGCCACCCTGCCTTTTCTCTCTGATTTTTGGTTCATTATAAAGGGTGTAGTGACTATAAGGTCAATGATTTTTTAAAAAAGTGTCTGCGACACTCTCAACTCCCCTAACCCCTCATTCATGAGGGGAA
>ENA-OPXX01001043-OPXX01001043.1-human-gut-metagenome-genome-assembly--contig:-NODE-1043-length-21419-cov-2.332101_pt1 | contig 21419 bp, 20 predicted proteins | sample MGYA00241771_ERZ502046 | MGnify/ENA primary metagenome ERZ502046 (study PRJEB25962, sample SAMEA2042006) | human gut metagenome | biome: human gut; feature: human-associated habitat; material: faeces...
ATCGTACTAAAGTACGAGCGTGCCGCGTTTCTTATACCCTGCCAAGGGCTACGGGGATTTGATAGCATTTCTTTACTAACTCTCTATTTACATCTCTGTGCTGATAGTACCACTTGTAAAGTCTTGTCGGAATCGGTATAATATAGATAGATTGGGAGGTAAAAATATGCTGCTTACATTAGTACCGCTTTTTGATGAAAATATGGCCGTTTGTGCCTACTCCTTTTTTACCCAGAGGGAGAATTTCCTGTTGAATCCTCTGTTGCTTGGAACCGCACAGTTCGACGGGGCATCCCAGATCACGGGTCTGGAACTGATCCAGAAAATGGGTATTGATACCTTGTCTCAGGGAAAAGAAATCTTCGTACCGATCAGCAATATCTCGATTTTTGCGGATATTCCGGAGCAGTGCGATGCACCTCATGAAAAAATCGTACTTTTGATCGATAATACCATTCCGCCGATTGAAATGTATGTCAATCGTCTGAAGGAATTGAAACAGCAAGGCTATAAACTTGCCATTCGCAAGCTTGCGGTCAGTGATTTTGAAAATTACAGAGAAGTCCTGAAGCTGATGGATTATGTTCTTCTGAATAATCGTAAAATCGCCATTGACAAAGCCAAGATTTATTTCGGAAAATTATTCCCGAATATCAGTCTGTGTGCCGGTAATATTGATACCATGGAGGACTTCGAGAGACTGAAGGAGACCGGCGGATATCGTTTCTATGAGGGTAAGTTCTATCGAGTTCCCATTACGAAGGGACAGACGGATGTGGCACCCTTGAAGGGTAACTATATTGACCTGCTGAATATTGTGAACAGCCCGGATTTTGAACTCACGACAGCGGCGGATATCATCAGCCGTGATACCGCACTTACGATCGATCTGCTGAAAATGGTTCAGCCACTGGCTGTAAATTCGGAGATTACATCTATCCGTCATGCGGCTGCCATGCTGGGACAGCGGGAACTGAAAAAGTGGATCAACACGGCAGTAGCCAATGCTTTGTATGCGGATAAGCCGAATGAGGTTACCAGACTTTCTCTGCTTCGTGCGAAATTTGCCGAGAATCTGGCGGAAGCGTTTGGCCTGAAGGCGCAGAAGGATGAATTGTTCCTGATGGGATTGTTCTCCGTGCTGGATGTGATCCTCGAGAAACCCATGGCAGAGGCTTTGAAGGTGGTCCATGTGGCTGGCGAGATCAGCAATGCACTGATCTACCGCATCGGCGTACTGGCACCGGTGTACGATTTTATGCTGCAGTATGAGACAGCCAACTGGGCGGAGGTATCCCGCCTGATGCTATTAAAGAATATTGATATGAATACAGTATATGAAGCCTATACATCGGCGTTGAAGTGGTATCGCACCGTACGTTGATTGTATTAAAAAATGTACTTGTGTTTTGTATACATTTATGTTATTTTCTTGAATGACTTGTAATTATATCCTCCGGCAGTCCAAAGGACGCCAGATGGAGGAATAGTAGCAAAGGCGCAAAAAGCGCGGAAAGGAAATTTCATATGAAAAAAAACAAGACACTTGAGATGGTACAATTGGCCGTACTCATCGCGATCATGCTGATTCTGGCGTTTACCCCGCTTGGGTATCTGCGCATCGGACCGTTAGCAATCTCCCTGATGACCATTCCCGTAGTAATCGGTGCAATGATCTTAGGACCCGCAGGCGGAGCCGTACTGGGACTGGTATTTGGACTTACTAGCTTTTACCAGTGTTTTGCAGGAGACCCTTTTGGAGCAGCTTTGGTAGCAATGAATCCGTTTTTCACTTTCCTGGTATGCATCCCTACCAGAACTCTGATGGGATGGCTGTCCGGCGTGATCTTCAAGGCACTGTGGAAGATTGACAAGACGAAGACCGTAACTTACTTCGTGACCGGTCTGCTGGGAGCATTTATGAACACCCTGTTCTTCATGTCTACTCTGATGATCTGCTTCGGTCATACCGAGTATCTGCAGAGCATGAATGCAACCGGAGCGAATCTGTTTATGTTCGCCGTAGCATTCTGTGGTATCAACGGAGCACTGGAGATGCCTATGAGCTGTGTAGTAGGTGGTGGCGTTGCGAAGGCAGTCAGCGTAGCACTGAAGAAGAATGCAGCAACAGAAGAGAAATAATCAGATTTCCCGAAACGAAAAATATATAAAATATACAAACAGACCCCCGGAGTATGACAGATGGTCATGCCGGGGGTTTTCCATGTGGAAATTTTGAATACGGAATTCATGTGCCGAAATGCATATATAGGCAGAAAGTATGGTCATTACAGCGACACCCACATTGTCTGCAGGGTATCTGCCGTGACAGCAACATTCCCCTGGATCATGGGAGCGGATCCGCCACCTTTTGCAGAAAGTTCCCGGCGCATGCGGTCTGCCAGTTCCTGACAGTTACAGGAAGCACTGCCTACAATAAATCGATAACCGTTTGTATCATCTCCGGCAAAGATACCACAGTAACCGGAATATTTTCCGGTCAGGGTATTCACAGCGTTTCGTAGGGCGATGGCATCCAGTTCACCGACGAAGAGAAGCACGTGGCGTACTTTTTCCGGGGAGGGAAGTGCGTCCATCTGTACGTTCAGTAGCTCTGCCTGCAGGGCATTGGCGCGCTCTTTTTGCAGCCTTGCATCCTCTTTGGCGCGGGCAACAGCACCTGCTACTTCCGGCTGTTTCGCTGAGAGCAGAGAAGAAATTGCCCAGACAGAATCCTGTTTTTCAGTATAATCTGCCAGAGCACGGTTTCCGCAGAGAATATTGATGCGGACACCGCCTCTGTGGCTCTGCACATTTACAACTTTGATGAGACCGATCTGTCCGGTGGTATCTACATGCGGAGCACAGCAGGCACACAGATCCACGCCGGGGATCTCGACGATACGTACATTTTCCGTGAGAGCCAGCTTGCTGCGGTAGTTTAAGCTTAACAGTTCTTCGGAGGAGGGCCAGCTGATGTTGACCGGAAGATTTTTCCAGACATAAGCGTTGGCCTCCTGTTCGATGAGACGCAGCTGCTCCAGAGAGACTTCTCCGTTCATATCCAGTGTCACTTCTCTGTCGCTTAAATGGAAGCCTACGTTTTCCAGTCCGAAATGAGAGTGCAGTAAGCCGGAGATCATATGCTCACCGGAGTGCTGCTGCATGAAATCAAACCGGCGGTTCCAGTCCACATGACCGGTGACCCGGGTGCTGACGGGAAACTCACAGGCCACTTTATGATACAGGATGCCCTGCTTGATGCTGACATCCAGTACTTCCTGTCCGTTTAAGGTGCCTTTGTCGGCGGACTGACCGCCCTCTTCCGGGAAAAAAGCGGAAGCGTCCAGAACGATCCTGTAATATCCCTCTTCCTTGTCGGGAACACATTCCATCACCACAGCGGTAAAATCCGTCTGGTGCACATTTTCATAATAGAGTTTGCGGGTTCCCTGGGAGTTCATTTGAGCATTTTCGATACGATCCATAGATGCCTGTCCAATCTGCTGTATGAAAACAACGTTTTGTGATAATTGAAAAATAGAAAATATATATCTATTCTATATCAGACCCGGTGGAAAAAGCAATGGAAAATGTAAGCTTTTACACAGCTTTGTCAGATTCTCCAAGGAGTATTGGGATTGCGTAATTGTTTTTTGTAGGTTTTTACGCAGACAGGGTCTATTGCGACGCATTTTTTTTTATGATATAATAAATCGATTAAGCAGTAGAGAAACACACTGGAAATACAAACGTCGCAAAAAGCGGCAGAATGTGAGGAAAGAATGAAGGCATTTTTGATTTTGGAAGATGGAACGGTGTTCGAAGGAACGCACATCGGTGCAGACAAAGAGATCATCAGTGAAATCGTATTTAACACATCCATGGCCGGATATCTGGAGGTCCTGACGGATCCGTCCTATGCAGGACAGGCTGTATGCATGACTTACCCCCTGATCGGTAACTATGGCATATGCAGGGATGACTGCGAGTCGGAGAGACCCTGGCCGGATGGATTCATCGTCAGAGAGCTTTCACGTATTCCCAGCAACTTCCGCTGTGACTGCACAATACAGGAATACTTAGAGGAGAACGGTGTGCCCGGTATCGCCGGCATCGATACCCGTGCTCTGACCAAGATCCTGCGTGAGAAGGGTACCATGAACGGCATGATCACCACCAACGACGCCTATGACCTGAACGAAGTACTTCCGAAGCTGAAGGAGTATACCACAGGCAAGGTTGTGGAAAAGGTGACCTGCAAGGAAAAATATGTGGTAAAGCCCACCACGGAGCTGGCACAGAACGGACCTCTCTCCGGTGCAGCGCGTTTTGATAAAGATGCGTATGAAAAGGGCGTCAGAGAGCCCAAGCCCGCACTGGTAACGGAGCTGTCCGGACAGGGACTGAAGGTAGCTCTGTTAGACCTGGGAGCCAAGAGAAATATCGCCAGATCCCTGGCAGAGAGAGGCTGTGAGGTGACCGTATACCCCGCTGGAACTCCCGCACAGGAGATCATTGATGATAATCCAGACGGTATCATGTTAAGTAACGGACCGGGGGACCCCAAGGAGTGTACCGGTGTGATCGCCGAGATCAAAAAGTTATACGATACCGAGATTCCTATTTTCGCAATCTGTCTGGGACATCAGCTGATGGCTCTGGCTACCGGCGCAGATACCCACAAAATGAAATATGGACACAGAGGAGGCAACCATCCGGTAAAGGATCTGATGACCGGAAGAGTATATATTTCTTCTCAGAACCATGGATATGTGGTAGATACCGACAAGCTGGATCCTTCCGTAGCGGTTCCCGCATTTATCAATGTCAACGACGGTACCAACGAGGGTCTGTCCTACACCGGCAAGAACATTTTCACCGTACAGTTCCACCCGGAAGCATGTCCGGGACCCCAGGACTCCGGTTACCTGTTTGACCGGTTCATTCATATGATGAGAGGAGAGAACTAAGATGCCCAAGAATCCTAATGTAAAACGAGTAATGGTAATCGGCTCCGGTCCTATTGTCATCGGACAGGCAGCCGAATTCGACTATGCAGGTACCCAGGCCTGCCGTTCCCTGAGGGAAGAGGGAGTAGAGGTAATCCTGGTGAACTCCAACCCTGCGACCATCATGACTGATAAAGATATCGCAGATAAGGTATATATCGAGCCCCTGAACGTAAAGGTTCTGGAGCAGATCATTGAAAAGGAAAAGCCCGACAGCATCCTTCCCACCCTGGGAGGACAGGCTGGTCTGAACCTCGGTATGGAGCTGGAGGAGTCCGGTTTCCTGGCTGCTCATAATGTAAAGCTGTTAGGTACTACCGCAGCTACCATTCGTAACGCCGAAGGACGTCAGGAGTTCAAAGACCTGATGGAGCGCATCGGTGAGCCCTGTGCAGCATCCAGGGTCGTTGAAAATGTGGAAGACGGTGTGGAATTCACCAATACCATCGGCTATCCGGTCGTACTGCGTCCCGCTTATACCCTGGGAGGTTCCGGCGGCGGTATCGCCCACAATCAGGTAGAACTGGAAGAGATCCTGGAGAACGGTTTACGTCTGTCCCGTGTGGGTCAGGTACTGGTAGAGCGTTGTATTGCAGGCTGGAAAGAGATCGAGTACGAGGTAATGCGTGACAGCGCAGGCAACTGCATCACCGTATGTAACATGGAGAACATCGATCCCGTCGGCGTGCATACCGGAGACAGTATCGTAGTAGCTCCTTCCCAGACCCTGAGCGACAAGGAGTACCAGATGTTACGTACTTCCGCGCTGAAGATCATCAACGAACTGCAGATCACCGGTGGATGTAACGTACAGTTTGCACTGCATCCCACCAGCTTTGAATATTGTGTTATCGAGGTTAACCCCCGTGTCAGCCGTTCTTCCGCACTGGCAAGTAAGGCGACCGGTTATCCTATCGCAAAGGTAGCAGCGAAGATCGCACTGGGCTTTACCCTGGATGAGATCAAGAACGCCATCACCCACAAGACCTATGCCAGCTTCGAGCCGACACTGGACTACTGTGTCGTGAAGATTCCCAGACTGCCTTTTGATAAATTTATCACTGCAAAACGTACTCTGACCACCCAGATGAAAGCAACCGGTGAGGTTATGAGTATCTGCAATAACTTCGAGGGAGCACTGATGAAGGCTATCCGTTCCCTGGAGCAGCATGTGGACTGCCTGCGCAGCTATGATTTCAGCGCTTTGTCTGTGGAGGAACTGTTAGGGCGTCTGAAGATCGTGGATGACCAGCGTATTTATGTCATTGCGGAAGCTATCCGTAAGGGCATCAGCTACGAGCAGATCCACGACATTACCAAGATCGACCTGTGGTTCATCGACAAGATTGCCATTCTGACCGAGATGGAGCATGCGCTGGAGACACAGCCGCTGACGGTTGATCTGTTGAAGGAAGCCAAGAGAATCGAGTTCCCGGATAACGTGATCGCAAGACTGACCGGCAAGACCGAGGAGGAGATCAAGAAGATGCGTTATGACAACGGCATTAAGGCTGTCTACAAGATGGTAGATACCTGTGCTGCAGAGTTCGCAGCTTCCACTCCTTATTACTATTCCGTATTCGGCGGCGAGTGCGAAGCCAAGGAGACCACCGGACGCAAGAAAGTCCTGGTACTGGGTTCCGGTCCTATCCGTATCGGACAGGGTATCGAGTTCGACTATTGTTCCGTACATGCTACCTGGGCATTCTCCAAGGCAGGCTATGAGACCATTATCATCAATAATAACCCGGAGACCGTAAGTACCGACTTCGATATTGCGGACAAGCTGTATTTCGAGCCTTTGACTCCGGAAGATGTGGAATCTATCGTAAATATTGAGCATCCCGATGGTGCTGTGGTACAGTTCGGCGGACAGACCGCTATCAAGCTGACTGAGAGCCTGATGAAGATGGGCGTGCCTATCTTAGGTACCAAGGCGGAGGATGTAGATGCCGCTGAGGACAGAGAACTGTTTGACAAGATTCTGGAAGAGACCGGGATCCCCCGTGCAGCCGGCGGTACTGTATACACCGCAGAGGAAGCTAAGGCGGTTGCTAACAGACTGGGCTATCCCGTACTGGTGCGTCCTTCCTATGTATTGGGCGGACAGGGCATGCAGATCGCTATCTCCGATGAAGAGATCGAAGAGTTCATGGAGATCATCAACCGTATCGCACAGGATCACCCGATCCTGGTAGATAAGTATTTACAGGGTAAGGAGATCGAGGTCGATGCCGTATGCGACGGTACCGATATCCTGATCCCCGGTATCATGGAGCATATCGAGAGAACCGGTATCCACTCCGGAGACAGTATCTCCGTATACCCGGCTCCGACCATTGATAAAGTAGTAAAAGAGAAGATCGCAGAGTACACCAGAAGACTGGCAAAGGCACTGCATGTCAAGGGACTGATCAATATCCAGTTCATTGCCATCGGTGACGAAGTATATGTCATTGAGGTTAACCCCCGCTCTTCCCGTACCGTACCTTATATCAGTAAGGTAACCGGTATTCCTATCGTGGATCTGGCGACTGAAGTGATCATCGGCAAGACCATCCGTGAGCTTGGCTACGAGCCCGGCTTACAGCCTGAGGCAGAGTATTTTGCCATCAAGATGCCCGTGTTCTCCTTCGAGAAGATCCGTGGTGCCGAGATCAGCTTAGGACCGGAGATGAAGTCTACCGGTGAGTGTCTGGGTATCGCCAAGACCTTCAATGAGGCTCTGTACAAGGCATTCCTGGGAGCAGGCGTAGAACTGCCCAAGTACAAGAACATGATCATCACCGTGAAGGATGCGGATAAGGGTGAAGCCATTGAAGTCGGAAGACGCTTCGAAAAGCTGGGATACACCATTTATGCTACCAGAAGTACCGCAGCTGCTCTGAATGAAGCAGGTGTGAAAGCAAGAAAGGTCAACAAGATCTCTCAGGAATCCCCGACCGTTATGGACCTGATCCTGGGACACAAGATCGACCTTGTCATCGATACCCCGACCCAGGGCCGCGACAAGACCAGAGACGGTTTCCTGATCCGCCGTACCGCTATCGAGACCGGTATCTACTGCATCACTGCAATGGACACCGCCAATGCTCTCGTGACCAGCATGGAGCATATGAACGATTGTAAGGAACTGACGCTGGTGGATATTGCACAACTGTAAGATATAAAATGGATAAGAACAGTGGAGTCGCGAAAGTTGCTCCACTGTTTGTGTTTGTGACAAAAACAAAGTGTTGACAAATGTCCGCGAAAGGAATAAAATACAAACAGTTAAAGACATAAAGGCTGTGAAGAGAAGAGTAGGAGAAGAGATACGTCGCAGAGAGTCCCGGCAGGTGGGAAGGGATATGGAAGGCTTCTTTGAACATGGTCTCGGAGCTTTGCACCGACTTCGTATTCGGACAGGATATCCGGCAGATGCGGACAGGCTGCAACGGGAGTACCCGTTATCGTACCTGACTATCGATGAGCGTTTGTTTGTCCGTAGTTGCAGAGGCCTGATCCCGTGAGAGATGGGCGAATTAAGGTGGTACCGCGGAAGAATGTTCCGCCCTTAAATTTTAATTTAAGGGCGGTTTTTTATTATGTCAAAAAGAGAAGAACTGATCAGAGAATATTGCAGGCAGGTAAATGAAAGCCTGCATTTTATACAAAAATACATGGAAGGGATCGTTCCCGCTGGCCGATGCAGCGAAGAACTGTATTGGGAGACCAAGAAGATCAGTGAGGAACTGCAGAAGAGCAATCATGAACAGACCGCATTGATCCGGGCCTATCTGCGGGAGGCGGCACAACTGTACGTAGAGGGGGAGCCCTGGAAGACCCGCATTACGGACCGAAGACTTTGCCGTAATACGATCCTGAATCATTTACAGATGCTGGCGAATGTCAGCTTCTGGCTGAGAGAACAGGGAGAGCCACTGGCAGAGGAAGTCTGTGGATGGCTGTTAGCCCAGGAGACAGCGGATGTGCAGAAAGTTAGATCCGGACAAAGTCTGGAAGTTGCCAGAGAGATCTATCCGGCCGTGCAGAGAAAGAGAGCATAGGAGCGGTAGGCTGTAAAAGCACAAATTTGAAAATAAAATCCGTGGGGACAGCATATACTAGGCGTATGGTAAATATTGTATGATCGTAAGCCTGTATCCCGCAGGCGGATTGGAGTCTCATGTTAGAAGAACATTATCCTTTTGTTGCGCAGCCTCTTCCCTACGAATATGATGCCCTGCTTCCGGTATTAGATGAGGAAACACTTCATTTTCATCACGACAAGCATTATCAGACCTATGTGGATAAGCTGAATGCCACCCTTGCCGATTATCCGCAGTTACAGCAGATGTCCTTGACGGAACTGCTCACTTCGGAGGATAATATACTTGCGTCCCTGCCGGAGGAAGCCCGGAAAAGCATTCACAATAACGGTGGCGGTGTATATAATCATCAGCTGTATTTTGACAGTATGCGAAGCCCGGTAGGACAGGAGCCCTGTGGAGCTCTGGAGGAGGCGCTGGTCCGGGATTTTGGATCGGTGAGACAATGGAAAGAACAGATGTCACAGGCAGCCACGGGGGTATTTGGCTCTGGATGGGCATGGCTTGTGAGTGACCAGGACGGTACTCTGATGGTCCTTACTACAGCGAATCAGGATGTCCCGGATCTGAAATTGTATACCTCCATATTTCCCATAGATGTGTGGGAGCATGCCTATTATTTACAGTATCAGAACCGCAGGCCGGATTACGTGGAAGGATGGCATAAGCTGATCCACTGGAAAAAAGCGGGACGACGTTACGAACAGGTACTTTGCAGACTGGAAAGAGCGGCTGGGGAAGCGGAAAAATTGCAAAATGACAGCCGCACAACAGAAGCGAACGACAGATAGTGTGCAACGTGCGGAACAGAAGAACAGAAAGAGGAAAATGACTATGGAGAACAGACCGATCATAAAAAAGGAACAGGTAGAGACCGTCTACGACAGCAGATTTATCAAGGTATTTGATCTGCAATATGAGCCGGGAAAACATTATTTTGATGCTACCAGAAGAGCCAAAGATAATCTGGCAGCGGTAAAGAGCGACGAAGAATTCAGACAGATGCTGCCGGATGCAGTCAGCTGCGTTGTGATCCTGAAGATCAGAGGACAAGAACCGAGACTTTGCTTAAGCCGTGAGTATCGTTACCCGGCAGGACATTTTCTGCTGAGCGTTCCGGCAGGACTTTTAGACCCGGAGGATGCAACGGAAGAAAATCCCGTATTCCATGCGGCAGCCCGGGAGCTTCGGGAAGAGACCGGCATCACACTGGAAGAGAGCGACAGCATCCGTCTGGTGAATCCGCTGGTATTCAGTACCCCCGGTATGACGGATGAGAGCAATGCACTGGTGCAGATCATATTGAACCGTGAAGAGATGCCGAAGGTAAGTCAGGAAGGCGCCGTTGGAACGGAATGTTTTGATGGTTTTCTGCTGCTGACCAAAGAAGAAGCACAGAAAATCTTAAAAGACGGCGTGGATGACCAGGGATTTTTTTACCCGTTATATACCTGGGCGGCATTGATGTGCTTTGCGACGGGAATGTGGAAATAATTTTTGAATAAATAAGACGATGAACGAAAAGCGTGTGGAGAGATCTGCACGCTTTTTTGAAATTTGTAACAAATAGCGAAAAATTCTTCGTTATGATTAACAAAGAGGAAGGTTGCCGTTCGCTCAATTGATTTTCCAATTGCTCAATTGTATAAGATGTCATTATATTGTATAATGATGTCATTATCAAGTACAATTAAGAAGCAAAGACATCATGCAGAAAGAGCAATTTGGTATATTGCTTACGACTTTAAGAAAGAAAAACAGAATCAGCCAGAAGGAGATGGCAGAGCAGCTGTCGGTCTCTACTTCGGCGGTAAGCAAATGGGAACATGGCAAGAATCTTCCGGATATGACGATGCTTGGCAGCATCGCGGAGACCCTTCAGGTATCCTGTGATGAATTACTGAATCCGGAAAAGACATTGGAGCGATTAGCGAATCCAGAACCGCAGAAAGGAGAGACAGAGGAAACGGATATGAAGGGATATACATTCCTGAATGTAGAATGAAAGGAGTAGCTATGAAGAAGATTTTTTCAAATTACTACAAAATTATTTTGTCTGTTGTGATCCTGATTGTCCTGGTGGCACTGAAGGAGAATTACAAAACTTCTTTTGATGAAATGAGCGGAGTCCGGACGGTGGTACGCATGCTGCTCTACACGGCATGGGGATTCCTGCTGGCAACAAAGACCAGACGGGACAAAGCAAAAGCTGTGGAATATGTTGCTTTTGCTGTTGTCTGTGTGGCTGCGCTTAATCTGCTAATTCCCATCTGGAAATTTCAGATAGCGTTTTATGCTTTTGTCGCAGGTGTTCCGGGACTTTATTTTATGGTATTTATCCTGACCGGAATGTTAGGCGGTTATATATGGGGACCGGTTGATAAAACGGACCGTAAATAGTGCCGGATATATCAGGAGCATTGATCCGATGGCGGAAGATATTGCCCAGGGTGTAGAGATAGCAACAGCAGAGTAGAATGGCGGAGGTGTCTATGGGTAAAAAATGATTAAGTGTCTGATGATTTTAACAATAGTATGGGCAATGACCGGTTGTGGAAAGCAGGAGATGATCCGCTGTGAGTACACAAATGAGGCAGCAGGGTTTACCTTAAGCATAGACAGACCGGTAGAATGGACAGCGAAGCTTCAGAAAGGGTGGCCTGCGACCGAGACAGAGGAAGCCAGCCCGGACGAGGGAATCCGGCTTTATACGGATGACAAATACAAAATCGTAGATGAAGTTGAGATGGATTAGTGATTGCTTTGAAAAATAAATATTGACATATATAGATAGCCGATATATATTATAGACAACGATATATATCGGCTATCTATATAAGGAGGACAAAAAATGGCTGTGGACAAATCACTGATGTCGGGAAGTATGACGATGCTTTTGCTCAGATTACTGGCGGAGAAGGATATGTACGGATACGAGATGATCGATACACTGCGGAAAAAATCCTGTAACGTGTTCGAGTTAAAAGCAGGTACGCTGTATCCGCTGTTGCATGGGCTGGAAGCGAAGGGCCTGCTTACGGTATATGAGCAGGAATATGCAGGCAAGACGAGGAAGTATTACAGTATTACGAAAGAGGGCAGAAAATTACTGGAAACCAAAAAAGCGGAGTGGATGGAATATCAATCCGCTGTGACCAGCGTTCTGGCAATGGGGGTATAAGGATGGAAACATATTTGGAAAAACTGTTGTCACAGATCCGCTGCAAAAAAGCAAGACCTTATATCGCTGAGGAGATAAGAGACCATATAGAATGCCAGATTGCAGACAATCTTTCCGAAGGGATGACCTCTGAGGAAGCAGAGAAAAATGCGGTTACGGACATGGGAGATCCGGTAGAAGTGGGGATCTCGCTGGACAGGATCCACAAGCCTAAGATTGCATGGAAGTTACTTGTGATCGTAGGAATTTTAAGCCTGCTGGGCATTCTGATACAGCAATCCATTCTCAGACAACCCGGTTATCAGGAGCTGGAAACATGGAGACAGGAAGTGTACCGCTATACTACGGAGGGGTTTGTCTCAGCCGTTGCTATTGGATTCCTCCTCATGTGTGTGATCTACTTCCTGGATTATACCGTAATTGCAAAGTACTCCAGGTTCATCGGAGGAGCTATTCTGATTCTGGGAGGGCTGCGGGTGGCAGGCTTCGGTGGTCTGGATGTCGACGGAATCGGCAACTGGATCGGATTTGGAAGGCTCCGGGTGGCGGTTACTTCCCTGATGATGTTCTATGTGCCGATTTACGGCGCTATCCTATATAAATACAGGGACGGTGGTGTATCCGCACTGTGCAGGGCGATCCTGTGGCTGATTCTTCCTGTATTTATTACATCCCGAATCCCCAGCCTCGGTGTGGCTGTCATCATGATGGTCAGTATGCTGATAGAACTTACGGTGGCTGTCTGGAAGGGGTGGTTTCAACTGCCTGTGAAAAAGACGATTATCGGCATGTGGCTGCTTTTTACGGCAGGGCCTGTCCTGGTATTGACTGCAATGTATGCACTTCACATGTTGGAAGCCTATCAGGAAGCCAGGATCCGCTCCTATTTATCCCATTCCGGAGATGCCAATTACATGATGGCCATGCTTCATAAATTTAATGAAAATATTTTACTTTGGGGCAACAGTGGAAAAGATGTGGTGGGAGGTTTGCCGGAATTCAATCAGGATTACATTTTCTCTTATATTCTGAACAGTTACGGACTGCTGGCCGGAATCTTTGTAGCCGCGATCCTGGCGGCACTGGTAGTGTTTCTGTTCGGAGCGTCGGTCAGACAGAAAAATGAACTAGGCATGGTGATGGGATTCGGATGCGGAATGATCATTTTATTAAATATTTCTCTGAACTTTGCGGGAATGTTGGGATGGATCCCGCTGACATCGACCTTCCTGCCGTTCTTATCCTTTGGCAGAAATAATATTTTACTGTGCTACGCACTGGTGGGAATTATCCTGAGTATTTACAGATACAAAGATGTATATCCAAAAAAGTTCAAGGCGTCACAGGTATCATTGAAGAAGACCATTACTTTGAATCTGAATATGTAACATGGTAATAAAAGTAATGCAAATAAAAAGTCCATGAGCAGGAAAACTGTCCATGGACTTTTCTATATCGTGAGCAGAACTCATTTAATGCATTTCGTAAGCTTACGAGGGCAATACCGACAAAATCAGTATCTCTACACTCATCATATCGTTCATCCGTCCGGATTTCACGGCTTCCTCAGTCTCCACGCACTGCTTTACCGCATTTTTCAGCACGGAAGTCTTGAAATGGGATGCCTGTGCCACATATTTTCCGGCGGCAAAGGGCGGTACACCAATCTTGGAGGCAATGGTCTTATTGTCGTGGCCTCTGTTTTTTAATTCTTTGGTCTGGAGCAGCAGGTTACACTGCCTGGCGATCAGGAACAGCACCCGCATGGGCGGCTCCTTCAGTGCCAGCAGATCGTAATAGAGCTGCAAGGCTTTCTGCGGCTGCTTTTCCGCAATGGCATTGACCATATCGAAGATGTGGTTGGTGATGCGGGTGGTGCAGACGGCTTCCACATCCTCTGCGGTGACTATATCCCGGTCCAGACAATAGCAGATCAGCTTCTCCAGCTCCATCTGGATATTTTCCATATCCGTGCCGGTCTTGGAGAGAAGGAGCTGTGCGGTGTTCTCGGAGATTTTTTTCCCTTCGCGGCCCAGGATACCGGCAATCCAGCGTTTCAGGGAATTCTCATCCTGTACCGTGAATTCTGCCACATAACCCTTGGACTGCACGGTCTTATACAGTTTACTCCGTTTATCCACTTCGCTTTCCGTGAACACAAAAAAGGTGGTGTCGTTGGGGTTTGCCAGGTATTCCGCCAGCTTTTCCCCACCGGCTTTGAAGAGCCCGGTATCTTTGAAGAACATAACACGGCGCTCTGCCAGAAAAGGAAGCGTCTCTGCCAGATCGATGACTTGTCCCAAGGAGAAATCCTTCCCCTGATAGAAATGGGTATTCATCTCGTCGCCGTCCTGACACAACGCTTTACGCAGACGGGTCGTGTACTGGTTCTTCAGATAACGTTCCTCTCCGTAGAGCAGGTAGATCTGTTTGAAATTGCCGGTTTTGATGTCTTCATTGATCCGCTGCATGAATTGATCCTTTCTGGGAAAATGCGGTTACTTCTACATTAGATTCCTAAAAGAGTATACCCCATTTCCTATTGAGGTTTCAAGGGGGGTATGCTATTATGGAACAAAACAGTTCGACCATGGACATATACGTTCGCAAAATTATGCTTGCATGATTTTGCGAACGTATATGTCCGTGAGTTAAGCGCCGATTCATGAGCAAAGGTAGTCACGAAGTGACGGAAAGCGCGGTAGCGCGACTTTGCGAATGGCGCGGTTCGAACGTGGAACAGTGCGGTTCGACCATCATACCATAAGAGGAAAGAAGAGAAAAATGAGCAAGAAAAGCGGATTCATTCAGGAATTTAAAAAGTTTATTTTGAGGGGAAATGTAATGGATATGGCAGTCGGCGTGATCGTCGGCGGAGCATTCACCGCTATCGTTACTTCTCTGAATCAAGATATCCTGACACCGATTCTGGCCATCTTCGGAGGCACGGATTTTTCGAATTTATATGTAAAGCTGGGAAGCGGCGATACGGCACCGGTATTGATGTACGGTAATTTTATCACGGCAGTTATCAACTTCCTGATCACAGCATTTGTGATCTTCTGTCTGGTAAAATTCATCAATAAGCTGGGAGACACCCTGCATCACAAAGAGGAAGCACCGGCAGCGCCCACGACGAAAAAATGCCCGTTCTGTAAGAGCGAGATCGCTATCGATGCCACAAGATGCCCTCATTGTACTTCTCAGTTAGACAAATAGGAACCGGTAATACAGATACGGCCGTGGAGGAAAGCATGGGAAAAATACACAGGAAAATAGTGGCAGCAGGAGTCTGCTGTCTGATGACAGGCATGCTGACAGGCTGCGGAAGTGATACCACGAAGATCACCGAAGGAATGCAGTTGGTGGAAACTCTGGATTATCAGGGGGCATTGAATGCCTTTGACGAAGCGGAAGCACAGAAAGAGGACAGCCGTCTGATCGCAAGAGGCCGGGGAATCGCCAGCATGGGGCTGACAGAGTATGATCAGGCTGTAGAATATTTTACACAGGCCCTGGAACTCAGTGACGGCTGGGTTCAGAACGTGGACTATGATATGAATTACTATCTGGCGGCGGCATACACCAAGAACGGACAGCCTGCGGAAGCCAAAAAGGTATACGATGCCATTCTGGGCCTGAAGCCGGAGGAAAAGGACGCTTATTTTCTCAGAGGTTCTGCAGAACTGGAGCTGGGAGATTATGAGAGTGCCAAAGCGGATTTTGATCAGGCAATCTCCATGGATCCGAAAAATTATGACCGGTTAATAGAAATCTATGAAGCCCTGGCAGCGCACGGCTACCGTGAGGTCGGTCAGGAATATCTGCAAAATGTACTGGACACAGCCAAACAGCTGGATGCTTATGACAGCGGACGGATCTATTATTATCTGGGAGAATACCAGAAAGCTTATCTGGCGCTGGATGAAGCCCGGGATAAGGGAGGCGCGGACAGCTATCTCTATCTGGGAAGAGCCTATGCGGCTACCGGAGATTATAACTATGCGTCCAGTGTGTACAACAATTATCTCTCCAAGCAGGGGCCGAATGCAGAAATCTACAATGAACTTGGTCTGTGCGAAATGGCAAAAAAGGAGTATCAGAATGCTCTGGCGGCATTTCAGGCGGGAAAACAGATCGAAGGAAACAGCCTGATGCAGACCTTGTGCTTTAATGAAATTGTAGCATATGAGTATCTGGAAGATTATCAGCAGGCAGAAATACTGATGAATGCTTATTTACAAAATTACCCGGACGACCAGACAGCCATCCGGGAGCAACAGTTCCTGTCCACCAGATAAAAAGACAATAGAATTTATGGATCAATCATTGGCAGAGTCTTCCCGGGAGGAAGATTCTGCTTTTTCTCTTAATTGCAGCAGATCCACAAAATCCAGCAGAGAAGCCATGTTTTTCGGATTAAAATGCTGTATCACCTCTACCACATCGGATACGGTGGTGCCGGGGACACATTCCTGTCTCAGAACTTCCGGATTGTAACGATAAGGAGTCCGACCCAACAGATAATCGATGGTTACATCGAAATATTCCGCTAATTGTATTAAAGCTTCCTGATCCGGGAAGTGAATATTGTTCTCGTAATTCGAAATGGTGCCAACGGATACTTTCAGTATGGCAGCCAGTTCTTTCTGATAAATGCCCCGTTCTTCCCGCAGGGATGCCAGAATTTCACCGAAACTCCTCATAATGCCTCGCATTCTGCCGCAGATGCAGCCTATTTAAATGTTTTCTTTTAAGATTTGATAAATTCTATTTTACTATATTTTAGTTTTAAAGGAATATGAATTTAGAAATCGAGGAAAATAATGAAAAAATGCTCTTAGAATTAATTTTAACTAAAAAGTACAAATTATGCAGGAAAATATCCATTGAGAAATCCTCTCATTAACACCTATTGCTATTTTGAAGAAAGCCGGATATAATAATCCAAGAGTTAGGTGCAACTAACTAATGAGTGAATCATGTGAAACTCCTCAGAGAAAACGGAGCTGCTGAATCCGCGGACTGCCGGGAGGTCATCTTCCGGGAGGAGTTTTTCAGCCCTTATACACAGGGATGAGGGATTCACGAAAGAGAAGGTTTGGGAATAAAAAGTTTAGAATAGAGGATAAAGGAGAAGAACAAGATGAACTATTTAGAGATTGAAAAAGTCATTGGACGAGAGATTCTGGATTCCAGAGGCAATCCTACCGTAGAAGCAGAGGTAACTCTGGTAGACGGTACCATCGGACGCGGCATGGCTCCCAGCGGAGCATCTACCGGTGAGTTCGAGGCACTGGAACTGAGAGACGGCGATAAGAGCAGATATCTGGGCAAGGGTGTTCAGAGGGCTGTAGAAAATATCAATACTGTAATCAATGAGACTCTGCAGGGAATGGATGTATCCGATATTTATGCCATTGATAAGGCAATGATCGATGCAGACGGAACCAAGGATAAGTCCAGACTGGGAGCCAATGCGATCCTGGCAGTATCCATTGCCAGCGCGAGAGCAGCAGCAATCTCCCTGGATATTCCCCTGTATCGTTTCCTGGGCGGTATCTCCGGCAACAGACTTCCGGTTCCTATGATGAACATTATCAACGGCGGCTGTCATGCACTGTCCTCCGGCCTGGATGTACAGGAGTTCATGATCATGCCTGTAGGTGCGCCTTCCTTTAAGGAATGCTTAAGATGGTGTTCTGAAGTATTCCATGCACTGGCTTCTATTCTGAAGGACAGAGGCCTGGCTACTTCCGTAGGTGATGAGGGTGGTTTTGCTCCGGCACTGAAGTCTGATGAGGAAGCTATCGAGACCATCTTAGAGGCTGTAAAGAAAGCCGGTTATGAGCCCGGCAAGGATTTCAAGATCGCTATGGATGCTGCTTCCAGCGAGTGGAAGACCGGCAAGGTGGGCGAGTACAAGCTGCCTAAGGCAGGCACCGTATTTACCTCCGAAGAACTGATCGCACATTGGAAGAAACTGGTGGAGAAATACCCCATCATTTCTATAGAAGATGCACTGGATGAGGAAGACTGGGAAGGCTGGAAGAAGCTGACCGCAGAACTGGGCGACAAGGTACAGTTAGTCGGCGACGACCTCTTCGTAACCAACACCGAGAGGCTGGCAAAGGGAATCTCCCTGGGCTGTGGTAACTCCATCCTCATCAAACTGAACCAGATCGGATCCGTATCTGAGACTCTGGAGGCCATCAAGATGGCACACAAGGCCGGTTATACCGCTATTTCCTCCCACCGTTCCGGTGAGACCGAGGATACCACCATTGCCGACCTGGCAGTGGCACTGAACACCTGTCAGATCAAGACCGGTGCTCCCAGCAGAACCGAGCGTGTGGCAAAATACAACCAGTTGCTCCGTATCGAAGAAGAACTGGGTGCAGCAGCCGTATATCCCGGCATGGGCGCATTCAACGTTCAGAATTAATTTGCTTTTACCCAAAACTATTTTGGTTTCTCTTTTTCTCTTCAGGGACTGTTCGAAAGGACAGTCCCGTTTGCGTTTTTCTTTTTTAAAAACCTTGCAACATTTTTTCTCCCATCTGTATCTAAGATAGAGCGGCAGGGAAAATGGCGTAAGATCCCGGGAACAGCCGAAGGAAGCCGCGGAAGAAAAAATACATTATTTCATATTGACTTTTCCGAAACCTATGTGATAAAATCTCACCGTTGCAAAAATAGTAAAACAGCATAAAGACTTTAGGTAAGAATTGGAAACGACACATGTGCGCACTGCTCACTGATTAACGAACAACACACATGTGTCTTTTTGCGCCCTATTCAGAGTCAGATAAACATCACAATCGGACGTCAAATGCTTGCATTTGTAAGAACGAGTGTGATTGTTTATATGACGAAGTAACTACATGAGCAAAAGGAAAGCATCGAAGATGCGATTTTGCGAATGGAGTTGCTGAATAGGAGTAAAAACCTCATACATAGAAAAGGAGGGCATCCAATTATGCCGAAAACAAGATTACAGAACATTATTTTCACCCTGATCATGGCATTCGTTATGGTATACGCAATGGTCTGCTACAACATCGCACTGGACAAAGGAGGAATGACCAACGAGATCTTCCTGTTAGCGTTCCACGAAATTCCCATTATGTGGCCCATCGCCTGTATTCTGGAGTATTTTGCAGTGGAAAAGCTGTCCCGGAAGCTGGCATTCCGCATGGTATCCCCGGAGGATAAGCCCGTTTTCATTACTTTAGCAATCTCTTCCATGATCGTATGCCTGATGTGCCCGGTGATGAGTTTTATCGCCACCTGCCTCTTCATGCACCCCGGCAACCAGATCATCGCCCTGTGGCTGCAGAAGACCGTCCAGAACTTCCCCATGGCGCTGTGCTGGCAGATCTTTTTCGCAGGCCCCGGAGTGCGGAATGTCTTTGGATTTGTTGTGGGATTTATATTGGATAGAAAAAGTATAATTGACTATCATCTGTGAGTGTGCTAACATGAGCAAATAAAGAGACAACGAAGTCCGTGGAAACGGAAAGCGTTGTCTCTTTTATTTTGTAGAAAAAGTCAGGAAATTACGAGGTGAAACTTATGAGTGAGCAGGAAAAGAAGCAAAATACAGTTGCAGAGGTGTTAGTAAAATGTCTGGAAAACGAGGGCGTGAAATATGTCTTCGGGATTCCGGGGGAGGAAAATCTGGATATGATGAATGCACTGGAAAAATCGGACATCCGGGTGATCGTGGTGCGGCATGAACAGGGAGCGGCATTCATGGCTGATATGTACGGAAGACTGACGGGAAAAGCAGGTGTGTGTTTCTCAACGTTGGGCCCCGGTGCCACGAACCTGATCACAGGCACGGCAGATGCTAATTCCGACGGTGCACCGCTGATTGCCATTACCGGACAGGTGGGAACGGAGCGGATGCATTTGACTTCTCATCAGTATCTGGATCTGGTAGAGCTGTTTGCACCAATCACCAAGCGGAGCAAACAGATCGTGAACCCCAATTCCGTCAATGAAATCGTCAGGATCGCTTTTAAATATGCGGAGAGTAGCCGGGAGCCTGTCATGTGGATCTTCCCACGAACGTGGCGAAGCTTCCGGTCAGCTCCGGTATTGCCGCACAGCCTTTGAAAAAGCCGGAGAGGGATAAGGAGTACGCATCCTTTTCCAGTATCGATCAGGCGGCGGCCATGATCTTCAAGGCAAAGCACCCGGTGATCCTGGTGGGACACAGTGCGGTGCGCAATCACGCCGGGGAGGCTCTTACCAGCTTCGCAGATGTCCTGAAGATCCCGGTGGTCAATACCATGATGGCCAAAGGCATCATTCCTTATAACAACAAATATTCCCTCTGGACCATAGGCATCCCCCAGAAGGATTACCAGAACAAGGTGCTGGATATGGCAGATCTGGTGATCGCCGTCGGTTATGATATTGTGGAATTTGCTCCCGGCAAATGGAACGGAGAGGGGAAAAATAAGATTATTCATATCGACCAGAGGCCGGCGCATATCAACATGCTGTACCAGCCGGAGGTGGAAGTTGTCGGAGACATTTCCTATTCTTTACAGCAGATCCTGTACCGCAGTGACGCAAAAGAGGAGCCGGAAGAATTTCTCAAACTGCGGGAAGAAATGGTGGCGGAATATGAAAGCTATGCAGATGCCACCTCTTTTCCCATGAAGCCACAGAAAATACTGTACGATGTCCGGAAATTTATGGGTGCGGATGACATCGTGATCTCGGATGTGGGCGCTCATAAAATGTGGATTGCCAGAGAGTACAACTGTTACGAACCCAATACCTGCATCATCTCCAACGGTTTTGCCACTATGGGCATCGCAGTGCCGGGGGCTGTGGCAGCCAAGTTGATCTACCCGGAGAAAAAGGTACTGGCGATCTCCGGAGACGGCGGATTCATGATGAATAGCCAGGAGTATGAGACAGCCCTCAGAGAGGGGACACCCATTGTGACTCTGATCTTCTCCGATGCCAGCTATGGTCTGATCAAATGGAAGCAGATGGATCACTTCGGACACAACTGCTTTGTGGATTTCCAGAATCCCGATTTTGTGAAATATGCGGAAAGCATGCATGCCAAAGGCTACCGCGTGGAGAAGGCGGAAGACCTGCTGCCGATCCTGG
>ENA-OPXX01001071-OPXX01001071.1-human-gut-metagenome-genome-assembly--contig:-NODE-1071-length-21019-cov-1.744514_pt1 | contig 21019 bp, 12 predicted proteins | sample MGYA00241771_ERZ502046 | MGnify/ENA primary metagenome ERZ502046 (study PRJEB25962, sample SAMEA2042006) | human gut metagenome | biome: human gut; feature: human-associated habitat; material: faeces...
GGTAGCCTCATCCAGCAGCACGACCGGAGCTTCTTTCAGCATGGCACGGGCAATGGAGATCCGTTGTTTTTCTCCTCCCGAAAGAGTGCAGCCACCTTCTCCTACCATCGTATCGTATCCTTTGGGCAGACGCATGATGAATTCGTGACAACAAGCCTTTTTCGCTGCCACTACAATCTCTTCATCCGTAGCATCTGTCCTGCCGAAACGGATATTATTCTTCAGCGTATCCTGAAACAGATAGACATCCTGAAAAACCATGGAACAATGTTTCATTAATGACTCCGGCTCCAGTTCTTTCATATCCATTCCGTTAAAACGAACCGAGCCTTTACGCGGATCATAGAAGCGTGCACAAAGTTTCAGCATCGTACTCTTTCCGCTTCCGGAAGGACCGACCAAAGCAGTGAGCGTCCCTTTTCTAAGAGTCACGGAAATATCATGCAGTATTTCCTTTTCCTGATAGCCGAAAGATACATGATCAAAAGTAATATCTCCGCTTTCGGGCACATCACAATCTCCTTTCATTTCCGGTTCGTTCATCAACATAAGGATACGTCCTCCTGCGATGGAGAAGTAGCGAAACTCGGCAAAGTTAGTCAAAGCAGATGTCAACGGATCGAAAACACGGGAACCGACTACCAGAAACATGACAAACGTGAGCAATGAAAGTTCGCCTCCTATCAACAGGTACGTACCGCAAAGGATCATGAATGTCAATCCGGCACGAATCAATGTGACCGAGAATAAGATAAATGGGCCGAGAAGCGCCTCCTGCCGGATACAGGCACGACGGAGATCACTAAAAGCCATTTTCAGGCGTTCGAACTTGCCTCCCAGCAAATTATATGCTTTCATCACCCGTATGCCTTGCAGATATTCTTCCAAGCGGTTTCCGGCATTAATCTTGGCTTCAATCTGCCGCACACTCAGCTTACGCTGGGCGATATTGCTAAGCAACAGGACAGCAACCGCAAGCGGTAAAGCTACGAACATGGCCACCGCCATGCGCCAGTCAATCCAAAGCAAGCCAAGGAAGGCAAAAACCGGCATTACCAACGCTCCCATCAATTGGGGCAAGTGATGGGATATTCCCGTTTCCGCCATGGTAAAGTCAGTGATCAGCATGGAAGAAAGATCCCCCGGATCTCTGCGGGACAGGAATCCCAAGGATAATTTACGCAGATGCTCGGCTAAATTAATACGCCCTTCGGCACTCATCTCATAAGCACCGCGAAAGTTTGCACGATAGGCGGCGCGTTCGGCAAAAGCCATCACCACCATATACACGACCAATATAGCAAAAATCATCCAAAGACGATTCGTATCCAGCGGTGTACCACTACCGTCAAACGTACGGAAAATCACATTTATGGCTTCGATAGAAAGACAGAACGGAACGATATTCACCAGATTGGCAAGCATCGTGTAACCGACAGGTTTACGCAGACGTTCGGTATGTCCTACCGTAATATTCTTGATTGCATTCATTTTGTTTCCTCCTTTTTGATAGTTAATTGCCAACGGAATGCGCTGGTATAGGCATCCCACATTCTTTTATATACACCGTCCGTTTTGCTCAGCACTTCGTGACGTCCGCTTTGTACGAGCTTGCCTTCTTTCAGGACAAGTATCTGTTCGGCTGAAATGATGGACGAAAGTCTGTGAGCAATAATGATGACCGTTTTATTTTTGATAAGTTGCTGAATGGCTTGCTGCATCTTATATTCGTTCTCCGGATCGGCAAAAGCAGTCGCCTCGTCAAGCACCAGAATCGGAGCATTTTTAAGAATGGCTCTTGCCACACAAACCCGTTGGGACTCACCGCCGGACAAATACACTCCTTTGTCACCGATCCGCGTATGATAGCCGTCCGGCAGACTCTCTATAAAATCGTGACATTGAGCCGCACGGGCAGCTTCGATCACCTGTTCACGGGTAGCAGACGTATTACCGACCCGAATATTCTCATAGAGCGTATCAAAGAAGAGAAAGCTGTCCTGAAAAACAAAGGAAACGAGATTCATCAAATCCTCGGTCGCTATCTCTTTTATATTAATTCCGCCAATGCAGATCTCCCCTTCACTGACATCCCAAAAGCGCGGAATCAGGTTGGCTACCGTAGACTTTCCGGAACCTGACGGACCGACCAGCGCAGTAATCGCTCCCTGTGGCGCAGTAAAAGAGATGTCTTTCAGCGCTTCGGTACGGGTAGTCTCCGCCTTGTTTTCGTAGGCAAACGATACGTGACGAAACTCGATATCATAGGAAGCGGGCAAATGCGAAACCGCAGTTTCGGGAAGTACCTGTTCATCAAATATGCGGTCGATTCGTTTCACTCCCTCGTCAATCTCGTTCGTACTTGAACCGAGATACATCAGTTTATAGATAGGAGAAACCACGCCGGGCCCCATAATAATAAAGAAGAGATAAACTGCCGCCAGACCAATATTCTGCGTCTCTCTGCTCAGAAGCAACAGACCTACGGGCAAAATGAAGGTTATCAGCGAATTCAGCAATACAGTAAAAGCAATCATACCGGGCTGGTAGGTGTCGCAGACTCTTAAAGCATAACTCTTATAGGCCTCTATCTCACTATTAAACTGGCGGAACGAGCGCACACTCTGACCAAATATCTTCACCACGGGCATTCCTCTCACATACTGGACAGCTGAAGCACTCATACGCTCCTGCGTATCATAATAGATTTTCGTAAACTCTTTGGCTTTTTTCCCAAAGAAGTTCATAAACTGCAAACCGATACTACAAACGATGCAGACCACACAAATAGCCGCCATCCACCCGTTCAGGGAGAAGAAGATGATAAACATCAGCACAATGGTTGCCAGCACATTGACCAGATCGGGAATGGTATGCGCCACAAAATTCTCTATCTTCTCCACATTCTGTTCCATAGTCTTCTTGATCGCTCCGGTGGAAGTACCGTTCAGGTATCCCAGCGAAAGGCGTCCGATATGCCCGGACAGACGAATGCGCAACCCGTAGAGAATACGGAACGCCGCCACATGCGATGCCATCAATGCTCCATACAGTAAAAGCAGTCCTGCCACCAGACCGACAAATGCCACCCATCCCCAGTGTATAAGCACACTGCTATCCAACTCGCTTATCTTGCTGCCATGCAACAAAAGCTCTTTCAGCACTTCATATACCGACCAATAAGGCACCAGCATACACAAGGCACTGACCGCCGAAAGTACCCCGGCAAGCATCAGTAAGCCTTTCTTCTCACCTGCTATCTCAAACAAGCGACTCACACCACTTTTCTTTCTCTGTTTTTCTTTCATACCTTTTCATTTATATATATCTGATTTTTAAAAAAGAACATTCCTCTGAATCGTTCAAAAAAAGAAGGAGCTCATACATTCATGAGCTCCTTCCAACCTGCCGTTTCAAAGGCTATATATTCTGCTATAAATTTCTGCATTTCTTCTTTCTTCACGTGGTGCAGCACCAGTTCTTCGAGCAAGGCAAACAGCCATACCGTATTGAGATGAATAAAGAAATCGGTGATACCTATATTCAGGTGCGGGTACTTCTGCTTCATCCCCTGAAAAAAGACAAAGATAGTACGTGTCATCGCATCGGTATACTCCGAACGGAAGTTTTCCAGGGATGATCCCTGTGCCTGGAAAAGTAACATACGCAACCGGGCACGGTGTTCGGAAACCAAATCGATATATTCCTGCACGGATTCCTGCTGATAGTCCGAATTCGTAAAAACCTCTATGGACATCTGATTGGCATCATGACTATATATCTTGGCATACAAATCATTCAGCACAGGTTTCAGAATCGTGCGGAATATCTCATCCTTATTGGTGAAATAATGATAGATGTTGCTGACTGTAATCCCTGTTCGGGAAGCAATTTCGCGCATGGAAGCATCCTTATATCCTTTTTCGGAGAATACTTCTTCGGCTATGTGGAGGATTTTTTCCTGTATGTCTTCTTTCAAATATTGCATAGTGGCGTTTTATTCACTCTGCAAAGTTGAGAAGAACTTTTGATTTGGGAAATACCCATTTATAGGGATATTTCAACAAGAATTACCTCATCTATATTAATACCTAATAAAAAATCTTCAGGAGATCTGTTTATTCATGTTTCAGCCATTCTTTAGGAAGCACTTCTTTCTCACCCTTTTCATTGACTAATTCCATCTGCAAAACTCCGCCATTGCAATCGAAGTAGCGTACTTCTATCGGGTGCAGTCCGGCTTTCAAGGCCTTCTGTACTATAATCTCTACCGGTGAGTGTGCTCCGTCATTATCTCCCAGTAATTCGCCGTCCAGTTTCAGCGTACTGCCGTCGTCCGAAAGAAGAGCAAATGTATAGATGCCATCGGCAGGTACTTCCAGGTAACCCGTGATTATCAGGCCGATATCTCCTTTCACCTCTTCGGGGATAGAAACGGATTCTACGACATACTCACCATTCACGGGAGCCGCATCGATATCCGCACAAAGATTACCACGGAATTTATGCCATACGGCTTTCAGTCCGGAATTCAAAGAAGCCGGAGCAGCAGTTGCCTCCGCATAAGGAGCTTTGACGTATCGGGTACGTGCTACATCCGATGGAGTACCGTCGGGACGGAAAGTGCGGAAAGTAAAATCTGTCGTTTCCGTCACTTTCAGATTTCCTTCATAAAGAGTGGATTGCTTAGTCGGCATACTTCCGTCAGTAGTATAACGGACTTCAATGCCCGGCAACGGACAAGTCAGATCAACCGAAGCCTCATCAAGGAAAGCATTCACTTTGTAGAATCCTTCCAGATCGGGTACCCGGTAGTTCAATCCAAGGATATCCATCCGCTTGAAATGCGGAACAAGCTGACGATAGAACTCTTTCAGATCCGGTTTCGCCTCCGGCTGCACCCAGGCTATTTCACTCAACGCCACCATACGGGGAAGTATCAGATATTCGATACGTTTCATAGACGGAATCCATTCTGCCCAGAGATTAGCCTGCACGCCCCAGAAACATTCTTTCTGTTCGGGTGACAAGCGGTCGTCTGCATACGGATCGTATGCCAATATCTTCTTCACGGAGTTTTTATCCTGCGCATAATCAAAATAGAAATATTCATTCGGGCAGGCAATCACTCTTTGTCCTTGCGAAGTGGCCATAGGCACTGCCTCTTTCGACCAACTTCTCCACCAGGTAATAGCAGCATCCGAAGTCAGTCCGTCGGCAACAACTTCATCCCAGCCTATCAACTTCTTTCCATTGGCAAGGAAGAATTTCTCCATATCACGCACAAACCATGCCTGCAAATCTTCTACCGATTTAAGTCCTTCCGTGCGGATTCGCTTCTGGCAACGGGGGCACTTTTTCCAGTTATTTTTCTCGACTTCGTCACCCCCCATGTGTACATATTCATAAGGAAAGAGATCGAAAATCTCTTTAAAGACATCCTGACAGAATTCCAGCGTCGTATCCTTTCCCGGACAAATAGGAGAAGAGAATGTTTCTCCCCAGCCGATCAGTCCGTCACAAGCGAGATCCGGGTATTGGGTGATAGCAGCCAGGAAATGTCCCGGCATATCTATTTCCGGAATCACATCAATACCTCTCTGTGCAGCATAATCTACAATTTCTTTAATATCTTCGTGCGTATAGTAACCACCATACAGAGTATCTCCTTCTACAATCCGTATTTTGTTTTCCGGAATCAGGAAGTCGGTATTGTCCTCTTCTACCGCACGCTCCATACAACCACGGTCGTGCTTGTTAAATTTACGCCACGCTCCTTTTTCCGTCAGCAACGGATATTTCTCGATTTCGATCCGCCATCCCTGATCATCCGTCAGATGCCAGTGGAACTTATTCAGTTTATATAAGGACATCAGATCCAGCACATGTTTCACTTCATCTTTATTCCAGAAGTGACGGGAAGCATCCAGCATAAAACCACGCCATTCAAAGCGCGGCGAGTCCTCTATTTGCACGGCAGGAATGGAGAAAGTCTGTTTCGTTCCCTGCACTTCTATTCCGGCAGGCAGCAGTTGGTGGAGGCTGGCAATGGCGGAAACGATACCCGAATAATCTCCGGCTTCAACCTGAACAGACTTGGGGGTAGCCTGAAGTTTGTAAGAGCCGGGCTTTCCATTATCCTGCCCTAGCTGGAGATAGATATCCGCCTTATCGGCTTCGGTCACCTCTACAGAAGTAGACACCACATTCCGAAGAATATCCTGCAAATATCCGGCAGCCGGAAATAAGGACTGATCGGAAACGCCGATTTTCATTCCATCCTTTAAGACGAAAGCACCCGACTGTTCCGTCAGACTAACGGGGGTAGGTAAAATTGCAATCTCCTGCTTCACCGTAGGCGTGCAAGAGGACAAAATACATGCTGATGCAATCAGTAGAGAAGTACTTAGTTGTTTGAACATAAGGTTAACTGTTTAATAAGTTGATTACTTTGACTTTTATTGACTATCTATATATAATACAACTCAAACAGGCAAACTACTAAAAGGGAAAGAAAAGTTTTTAGTGATTTACTACTAATGATGCTCCATCGCTTCCATCAGACTATAAGGATATTCTTCCATAAAGATTCGGACAATCTCAATAATATTTCTCTATTCCGCCAAATCCGGTTATCATCTTATTCTCTTTCACTTTACAGATAAAGTTGTTTAATCGCTTTTCAAATTCTTCCGGTCGCTTCCTTGCTGCTTCAATGTATGCAATTCGGATACGCTTATATGCGTCGGAAAAATGCCGGTAGTTTCTCCATGCTATTTCATCTTCTTTCAATCTGTCCATTATGTCATTGGGAAAAATAAAAGGGTCAGATAAAACTGTGCGTATTTTATCTTCAAATTCAGGGTGTATCATTTTATTTGCCAATAACCATTTAAGTCTTTCTTTGTTGGCTTGCGAGTATGTACTTTTAGGTTTTCTAGGCGTGAAACGCTGAATTCTATGTTCTTTATCAAGCGGTTTTATCGTACTGTCAATCCATTCGAAACAAAGGGCTTCTTCAACAGCATCGTTGTATGCAATACTTTTTTCACCTGACGATTTAAGAGGAAATACAAACCAAATTTCGTCTTCGGTTTCAAAGTTGTCCATCAGCCACTTTCTCCAGTCTTCCCGATTTTCAAAATACTTTATTTTATTTTCTGTTGCCATAATAGGTCATTCAAACTAATTATTTTACTGCCTTTACATTCGTAATAATGAAGCATTTCGTCCATCTTCTTTTTATCATAATCCGTAATACAATCTGATAAGACTTTGAATCGCTTACTTACAATCGCCAAAAATACTAAAAATCGGTCAGGCAGACATGATTATCGTTGAAATCATCAATGCTAAATTTGCCGCTTATTTATAAAACATCCGGGAAGCAATCGTTTTATCACATTCCCGGATGCATAAAATGTTCTGAAAATAACAGACCGGTATCGTATCAATAACTAATCTTCACTCCGGCAAAGAAACTTCTCGGAAGCGAAGGACCGTAGATATAGTTGGAATCCCGGTTAGCTCCTCTGTCGAAGTCTTTCTGATATGCTTCAAAGATATTCTGAACACCTCCGCTAAGTTGTAAGTCTACCGTTTTATAGAGTTTGAAGTCATACGCTATCTTCACTCCCATATCGAAGAACCGGGGTGTACGGATGGCTTCCGCTTTTCGCTCGGGCATATCGCCCATTGCTGCGTTTTCTGCGCTGATGTCCATACGCTGCACAAGCATACTGCCGGTATATGTACCCGAGAGAGCGATGGACAACGGTTTGACGGGAGTATAAGTAGCCGTAAAATATCCGTAAGTATCGGGAGTACGGAAGATTTTTCTTTCTGCCGGCGCATCATCGTGCCATTTATGTGGTTCATCGTAACGGCTGCGCTGCAATGTCAGTCCTGCCTGTATTTGAAGCAAAGAAAGATAAGCAATCTTTCCTTCCAGAGTCAATCCCATTACTTTGGCTCCCGGACCATTGCTGCGTATTTTCACCAATACACCGTCACCACGGTCAAAGGGCTCTCCTAACACGAACACATCAGTCAGCCTCGTATAAAATCCTTCTACTAACAGATTAGTCTGAAAAGCACCAAAGCGGTGATACATATCTGCGGATGCACTAAAACTCTGCGATTTTTCCTCCTTCAAGTCCTTTGCACGCTCGATCATCACCACTGTTCCACCTACATTTTCGATATGCATATCTTCGTCAAATGCCTGTGGGGCGCGGAAGCCGGAAGAATAGCTCAAACGCAGATTGATATTATCCATAGGATTGAAACGCAGGTTAGCACGCGGGCTGAAAATAACATCATCCACCATATTGTGCTTATCCAGACGCCCGCCAATCAAAATTCCCCAGTGTTTGTTTTTCCATTCGTTCTGTAGAAAAGCACTGTAAACCTTGACCGTCTGGTCCGTATGGCGGTCGTATCCCCACATATTATCTTTCAGCCGGTCACGGTTATATTCAAGTCCCGCCGTCAGGTCGGAAGGCATAAAAAGACATTTGTCGAATGTGTGCACATATTGCGTACCGCCCATAGCGGTGAGGTCGGTCGTCTTTCCGTATGCTTTCAGAGGATCGTTGCCAGGACCATAATAACTGTCACGATCCGTATTGGCTGCCGAGGCAAAAACACTTAAACGATTCTTTTCATTCGGTGAGAAATAATCGTATTTCAGACTTCCGCCATCTATGGAGTGTTGTAACTGTTCGGCAATATGTGCTTCGTGAGGAGGACGGTCCAGCATATCTCCACCACGACGGAATTCCTGCATATGATGGTATTCAAACGTCAGTTTGGAGTAAGTACTCGTTTTCAAATAAGAACGGAAACCAACCGTCTGATTCTTCAGTTTCGGAAGTTCCGTAAATCCGTCTCCGTCATAATCATATCCCGACCGGTGACGGTTCTGCCCGAAGATATACAATCCGGCACGATGATCGTCCGTTACAAGGGAAGCATTCAGCGAGGTGTTGTTATCGAATGCGGAACTGCCACCAATGGAAGTGATCGTATGCGATAACTGACCGGAATTTCGCAGAGGCTCCTTCGTGATGATATTGATCGTTCCCGCAATGGCCGAAGAGCCGAACAATGCCGATCCACCCCCGCGCATGACTTCTACACGTTCGATCATGCTGGCAGGAATCTGCTCCAGCCCGTATACCCCGGAAAGGGCACTGAACACGGGACGGGAGTCGATGAGTATCTGTGTATAGGGGCCGTCCAGCCCATTGATCCGGACTTGCTGAAACCCACAATTCTGACAGTTAGTCTCTACACGGACACCAGGCTGAAAATTCAAGCCCTGTGATAATGTAGAAGAATTAGTGGTTTCAAACAGTTTCAAATCTACTACATTGACCAGAGTCGGTGCCAGACGTCGGGTCGTTTCACTACGGTTGGCAGAGACGACTACTCCGTCCAGAGCAATCGCATCTTCTTCCAGTTCAAAGTTCTCTTCCAGCGTTTTACCTTTTTTCAAGGTCACACTACGGGTAACCGTCTTATACCCTACCGAGCTGACTTCCATCATAAAGTTTCCTTCCGGCAGATTCTTCAGGAAGTAGTGTCCGGTAGCGTCGGTGACGGTTCCTATCGTGGTTCCCTTTAATGCTATGGTAATATAAGGCAGATGCTCACTTGTCTTTTTATCCAATACATGACCAATTATATTCGCATCGGATTTTTTCAATTCCGGATACTCCGGATGTTCAGCCAATGCAGGCAACAAGGCACAACATAGGCTGACCAGGACTAAAAGATATTTTTTCATTGTCGTTAGTCTTTTAATGTTTTAAATCAAAAATAATAAGGATGGGAAGCAACAGCAGTTTCCAAAGAAGACCTGCCTGCTTCTACGTGATGCAGACTAAACGACAGGAGGCGCTCTGAGAGAAATGGCGCCCGGACAGGGACGACAATACCGCATACGCTGCGGAGAGGCGAGAAAAATACATAAAAGAGACAGGACAGAAGTCACAAACAAAGGTGTCAAACCATTATCTGTCACCAATGTATGGTCCAATATGTGAATCAGCTGAAACTCTACTGTCGTATGGCTATGTTCGCCACCTTTCTTAAAGGGATGTGAATGAACAATCGTAACCCCGTTTACCACATGGGAGTGAGTAAACAAAGTAATCCCTGCCATGTACGAAATAAACAGTACAGGCAAAAACCACTTCATTATATTCAGGTATATTTGTTTCATTCGTCAGTTTTTGTGCAGCGAAGATAAGGTTTATCTTCTGCGGCAAAGATAGGGATTGTCCGGTTCCGAAACAATCCCCATTTATAAGGATTTATAAGCTAAAAAGATTATTAAACCATTATTAATAGCTAATTTTCACTCCAGCAAAGAAACTTCTCGGCAGTGAAGGGCCATAAATATAGCCCGAATCACGGTCGGCTCCCTTATCAAAGTCATTCTGATAAGCATTGAAGATATTCTGTATTCCGGCATTCACCTGCAAGTTCATCGACTTATAGAGTTTGAAGTCGTATGCCGCCTTCAGAGCGATATCGAAGAAGTCTTCCGTATTGACCGTAATCGGTTTGTCGAGGAATCCGGGAACAGGTTCGTGAGGTATCAGCATCGAACCCGTATAGGTACCGGAAAGGGCGATAGACAACGGTTTGACCGGAGTATAAGTAGCTGTAAAATAGCCGTAAGTATTCGGGGTACGCATCATCTTCTTTACTGCCGGAGCTTCTTTGTTCCACACGTGCGGTTCGCTGTAATGGCTCTGCTGCAAAGTAGCCCCAGCCTGGATCTGGAATTTATTCAGATAAGCCATCTTTCCTTCCAGTGTCAGTCCCATCACACGTGCTCCGGGAGCATTATAGCGTGTACGTGTCAGAATTCCGTCTTTTACTTCGCCATCAGTCAATGCAAAGACATCCGACAATTTAGTATAGAATCCTTCCACCAAAAAGTTAATCTGGAATGCACCGAAACGGTGGTAAATATCTGCTGAAGCACTTAAGCTCTGTGATCTTTCCTCTTTCAGATCCTTTGCAAGCTCAACCATTGCCACATTTCCACCTACGTTCTCCACATGCAAATCTTCATCAAAAGCCTGCGGTGCACGGAAACCGGAAGAATAGCTCAAACGCAGGTTAATATTTTGGGTAGGATTGAAACGCAGGTTAGCACGCGGGCTGAATATAATATGATCAATCAGGTTATGCTTATCCAAACGACCGCCAAGCAAGAATCCCCAATGATCGTTCTTCCATTCATTTTGCAGGAAAGCGCTACCGATATTTACTTTTTGATCTACCGTGCGGTGATATCCCCACATATTGTCTTCCAGCTTATCCTGGTTGAATTCGATTCCGGCAGTCAGGTCCGAAGGCATAAAAATACATTTTCCGAAGCTGTAGACATATTGTGATCCTGCCATCCAGTTCAGGTCGGTAGTGTTTCCGTAAGCATTCAGATCCTGCCCGCCACCATAATAGCTGTCACGATTGATGTGTTGTGCGGATGCAAACACATTAAAACGGTGCTTCTCGTTTGGTGAGAAATAGTCATATTTCAATCCACCGCCATTGATGGAATGTTCTGTCTGTTCGGCCACATTCGCTTCATGAGGCGGACGGTTCAGTAAGTCTCCTCCCCTGCGGAATTCTTCCATATGGTGATATTCGAAAGTCAGTTTTGAATAAGTAGTCGTTTTCAGGAAGGAACGGAAACCGATTGTCTGGCCATGTATTTTCGGTATTTCAGAATATCCGTCTCCATCATGGTCGTATGCCGAACGGTGGCGGTTCTGACCAAAGATATATAAACCGGCACGCTGATCGTCCGTTACAAGAGAGGCATTCAAAGCAGTATTATTATCGAAAGCGTCTCCATCTCCAATACCGGTAATGGTATGAGACAACATTCCTGAATTGCGAATCGGCTCTTTAGTAATAATATTGATTGTACCGGCAATGGCAGACGACCCGAACAAAGCTGAACCGCCTCCACGCATTACTTCCACACGCTCTATCATGCTGGCAGGAATCTGCTCAATGCCATATACACCCGAAAGTGCACTGAAAATCGGACGGGAATCAAGCAAGATTTGTGTATAAGGACCATCCAAACCGTTAATACGTACTTGCTGGAAACCACAATTCTGACAGTTGGATTCTACGCGTACTCCCGGCTGAAAGCTCAATCCCTGTGCCAGAGTAGTGGAGTTGGTCGTTTCAAACATTTTCATATCGACTACATTCACCAAAGTAGGCGCTAAACGACGGGTGGTCTCGTTACGGTTGGCGGAAACAACTACGCCGTCCAAGGCAACCGCATCTTCTTCTATTTCAAAATCTTCTTCCAGCGTACGGCCTTTCTTCAGTGTTACATTGCGTCTTACGGTTTTATAACCTACTGAGCTGACTTCAAGCACGAAGTTACCTTCGGGGAGGTTCTTCAAAAAGTAGTGTCCGGTAGCATCGGTCACAGTACCGATCGTTGTACCTTTCAATGCCACAGTAATATAAGGCAGGTGTTCTTTGGTGTTTTTATCAAGGATATGACCTACGATGTTTGCATCCGATTTACGTAAATCCGGATATTCGGGATGCTCATGGAGAGCAGCTTGTCCTTCGAGGGCAGGCAACAATGCACAGCACAAGCAGACAAGCGAAAAGATGTATTTCTTCATTTTTCGTTTGTTATTCGTTTTCGTTAAGTGATGATGTGAACAAACAGATGAGGACTTCCCGCTTTACTATAAAGCAGGATACCATCGGTTCAAATGACGGAAAAGCGAATAGCAGGAGGGGCTCTGAGTGCCACCACCCCATGATAGGGAGAATAGTAGTGCGTATGCTGCGTAATACCATGCAACCGCCACAAGAGGAATGGAATAAAAAGAGAGAGAGCAAACACAACAGCCGCACCGTCCGTTGTCAGATGTGACAGGAAATGAACTAATAACAGTTCGACTGTTGAGTGCTTATGTGCCGCCCCTTTCTTGAAAGGATGCGAATGGACGATTGTCACGCCATTGACCACGTGTATGTGAGCAAAGAATGTGATACTTACCAAATACGATACAAACAGTACCGGCAAGAAACAGCGCATGATATTCAATGACAATCGTTTCACCTCATCTTAAATTTTGAGGCGGCAAAGATACAAACTATTATTTTAACAATCAATACCTATATATACTGATTTTCATTAATACACAGCTGAAGATATCACCTGTATAAATAAAATAAGGAATACCATAGCAATCGGATAAACGGTCGCGTATGCCACGCTTGGAATATTACTGTCTACCATCGAATCGGCAGCAGCCAGTCCCGGAGTACTGGTCATACCTCCCGTAATGGTTCCCAGTAGATCAAGTATGTTGATCTTGAATACCAAGCGTCCTACAATTACCGCAACCAGCATCGGTACTACTGTGATAGCTGCACCCACTCCGAACATCAGTAATCCGCTTTCCTGAAAAGTAGCCACAAGGTTCTTTCCGGCAGAGGTTCCGACTTCAGCAAGGAAAAGCAACAGACCTAACTGCCGCAACAGTTGATTGGCGGGGCCGGACATAGACCAAATGATAGGCCCTGTCTTACCAACGGCACTCAAAACCAACGCCACCATCAATACTCCTCCGGTCAATCCAGGTGAAAACGACAGTGTATCGGAGAAAGAAATATTCAACTTACCAAATAAGACCCCCAGCACAATACCCATCGCGATGGGGAAGAAATCAGTATCGGAAAGTTTCTTCGCATTGTTTCCCAGTAGGCGGGCTACTCCTTTGATGCCTTCCTTCTCTCCTACCACCATCAGTTTATCACCAAACTTCAAAGCCAAATCCGGTGACGGAGATAAGTCAATACCGCTTCGACGAACACGGGTCACCGTACAACCGAAGTTTTTCTGTAAATTCAGATCACCCAGTTGCTTATTGATCATATCTTTCTTGGTCAATAGTAAGGACTCGATTTCCTGTGTTTTATCCAAAGGAAGTTCGCCTTCTTCACGTTCGCCAATTAATACAGACAGCTGATTCAGTGATTCCTCACTGCCTACTGCCTGAATATAGTCTCCTTCGTGCAATACTGTATGCGCGGTGGGGATGGATATTTCATCTTTATGTTTCAGACGGGAAATAACAGCACCTGTCATTGCCCGTGCATTGATCTGCATCAAGCTACGGTTGAATACGCTTGCATTAGTGACACGGTAGATACAAGTGCCCAACTCCGGAAATTGTCCGCGGCGCTCTATTTCAAGGCGACGGGCTTCCTGGTCCAAATTTACACGCATGATTTTGGGAAGCAGCTTCACAAACAAAATCACTCCGATTACACCAAACGGATAAGCGATACCGTAAGCAATGGATGCTAACGGAGAGGGTACTATCAATTGCTACCGCCAATCCCGGAGTACTGGTCAAAGCTCCTGCAATCAATCCGACTACACTCGGCGTATCAATATCGAACGCATACTTCAAACCTACTGCCGTGAGGCAGGCAGAACAGATAATAAGCATAGTAATGAGAATCAGCGTCTTTCCTTTACTACGAAAAGAGTCGAAGAATCCGGGACCGGCCTGAATACCGATGGTAAAAATAAAAAGTACCAAACCGAAGTTTCCTAATTCTTTAGGAATAATAACACCAAAGTGTCCAAAAAGAAGAGCAATAAAGATCACCGCTGACACATCAAGCGATAGCCCCTTAATCTTAATTCTTCCTAACATAAATCCCAACGCTACTATCAGAAAGAGCGAGAAATAAGAGGAATGCAATAAGTCAGTAAACATGTTTTTTAAAGGTTAGTTTAAGGGCGCAAAGGTACGGATTTATTTCAATCCTCACAACATTCTGTGCTACAAGTCACTTCCTCGCCCTCTATCTCTAATGTAGCATGATGGATACCTGCTGCTTCAAGCGCCTCCTTTATACGATGTTTTATTTCCTCCATTTTTGCTATATCATCCACTACAACGTGTGCAGTCAAAGCCGTTTCCGTAGTACTGATGGCCCAAATATGCAGATGATGACAGCTTTCTACCCCCAGCTGTTCCACTATCAGTTGCTGAATCTGCTGAGTATCGATTCCCACCGGAACACCATCCAGCGATAATCGAAGACTGTCATGAAGTAATCCCCAGGTAGAAACAATAATAATCACAGCGATGCCCAGTCCGATAATCGGATCGATGATGCTCCATCCCGTATACATGATAATAATACCGGAAGCAACTACTCCGACAGAGACCAGTGCGTCAGCTGCCATATGCAGGTAGGCTCCTTTTACATTCAGGTCTTTATCCTTATCCTTCATAAAAAGCCAGGCAGTAAGTGCGTTGACCACCACTCCCACTCCGGCAGTCCAGGCAATGGCGGAACCGTCAACTGATACCGGATGAAACAGCTTGTCTGTGCTTTCAGCGATAATTATCCCGACAGCAACTAATAATATGACTGCATTTAGTAAAGAAACGAGGATGGTACTTTTCTTATATCCGTAGGTATAACGACTATTCGGGTGTACTTTCTCCAACCGGAAAGCCAACATAGCAAGAATCAGGCTTGCCACATCTCCCAAATTATGTCCGGCATCAGAGAGCAATCCCAGAGAATCGTAATAAAAACCAACTCCGAACTCGACTATAACGAAAGAGATATTCAGAACGATACCTATTATAAAGGCTTTATTAAGAGACGTTACCCGATGATTATGTTCGTGATGATGAGGTTCCATATTCTAAATAGGTTTATATCATATATTTAGGAAACAGTTATCTAAGAAATTAGTTCACTCTTTTCTCAAACATCAAGAATGCAACAAGAGCGGTGACAGGGCTGTGCTCACCAATAAAGTTTTCATCATAACAAAACAATAAAACCAAATAGCTGGTCCACATGATGAGATTCAGTTCCATGAAAGTTACGATAGAGGCACGTGCTCCATAAAAATCATCAATGCATGCTCTAAAGACATAGTAAACAATACAATCAGGAAATAAGTAATCCCTGTCAATACACTTTTCTATTGTAGCCACCTTTCATTCTCTTCTCAATTTCGTATTTTTAATATTTAATTAGTAAATGACTGCAAAAATAAGGACTTATCCTTCCCTATTCAATACCTATATATGATTAAACGCCCATTTTTTTTCATTTCTTTTAGGTATTGTCCCTGCTTATATATCCCCCTAACTTTGCAAACGAAAAATAAATTAATCATTATCTATCAAAATTAAGTATGAAAATATTAAACTTATGGATGGTTGCTCTAATGGCACTATCATTCTCATTCACTTTTGTATCTTGCAGTGACGATAACGACGATACCGACAATACAGAGCAAGCAAAAGCCATTGCCGGCACTTACAAAGGTTATTCTATTGGCGAAAGCAGAATGTTCTCTGATTATCTGATGGGCGACGATGCCAGCGCAACAATTACCGCCAATACAGATGGTACCGTCAATCTGGTTTATAAATCAGGATCCGGAGATTTTATCCTGAATAACCTGACAGTTTCTTCCAGATCATTTAAAGGCGAAGGTGAAGTTGCCCTAGCTATGGAAGGAAGTGAACCTGCCAACTACGAATATACACTGGAAGGTAGTGTCAGCGATGCTAAAGTACTAACCCTGAAAGCCAATGTTCCTGTGCCAATGGGTGGCATCGATATCAATTTCATTCAGGCAGAAACTCCGATTGCTTATTACGTAGCCGCTACTTATAAGTATAATACTAATCTTGCTATCAGCGTTATGGGAAGTTCATATGGTTCTACCGAAGATTGTAAAGCAGTCATTAAACGTGCATCCGAAACGACAGTAGATATCGCCCTAAACGGTTTTGGCAATTTGACCGGAGGCGGTAATATGAATTTGGGAGACTTCACGATTAGCGGAGTAAACGTTGAAAAAGCAGATGACGGCTACACACTCAGTTTAGGCGCATTTGAATCTGCAGCCGAATCCGCAAGCGGTACTACTCCAATTACAGGTGAAAGTCTGGAAGGTACAGTTACAGCAAATGGTAAAGCTAATATTACGGTAGCCTTCAAACCAGGAGCCATGCCTATGGCAATCACCGCAGTATTCACCGGAAACGTCAAAAAAACTAGTGCACAATAAATAACTAATAGAAAAAATGAGAAGAAGCAGTAACGCTATTTTCAAAAATATAATGATACTGGGAGCGGCTATGTCGCTCTCAGCTTGTAATGGAATGTTTGAAGGGATTTATGACGATCCCATTGAAGCGGAAATGGAGATTAAAGAAAGTAGCTTTTCACAAATCAATGCTACCGAGTACACTAACTGGGTCTATATCGACCTATCCGAACGTAAAGCAACGACTGTTGAAATCGGAGAGGAACATAAGAGCGAGATACCGGCAAAATGGGACCTTGCCATCCACCGCTACGACATCAAAACCAATGAAGGTGCAGCCTTTCAGACAACTTATACAAGTATTGATGACCTGAAGGCCAGTGGAAAACTTCCCGCCGAAGAAAATTTTGTAAAAGACGAATGGACGACAGATAAAATAGCAATCGATATGTCCGGTATGATGGAAGGAAACATTAAATATACAGAAGACTATCGTAATGATATTTTATCCGGCTGGTTAAACGTAGACACTTCAAGTATGCCTCCTATTTACACCATGTCCAATCAAGTCTATCTGATACGGTTGAAGGATAATACCTATGCGGCCATTCGTTTTACCAACTATACCAATGCCAGAGGCATAAAAGGATATATCGACTTCGATTTCCTATATCCACTTGATTTCGAAGAAAACAACTAAGAAACCAATTACAAAAAATGAAACCTACATTTATAGCATCAATCTTGATATTCTCCTTTATAGTAACCTGTTCCACATTCGCACAACAATCAACCGAGCACATCAGCGGACGTGTTACTGATACCAATGGTGAACCCCTACCAGGTGCGACCATTTCCATAAAAGGAGAAGAAACAGGAGCCGTCACCAGTGTTGACGGAACCTATACATTACAACTGCCGGGAATCGGTTCATATATCATTACTGCATCTTACATAGGTTATCAAACCGAACAAAAAAGAATAACCACCGAGAAAGGAAAGAAAGTTAACTTCAGCTTATCCGAAGATCAGTTCGACCTCGGAACAGTCGTTGTAACCGGTACCCGTACTCCCAAATTGCTGAAGGACGCTCCCATCATCACCCGGGTTATCACCTCAGACGATATTAAGAAAGTTAATGCCAACAACGTTGCCGACCTGCTGAAAACAGAGTTGCCCGGTATCGAATTTTCCTTCTCTATGGATCAGCAAACCGCTATTAATATGCAAGGCTTCGGCGGTAATTCCGTACTGTTTCTGGTAGATGGCGAACGGCTGGCAGGGGAAACACTGAATAATGTAGACTACGAACGTCTGAATCTCGACAATGTAGAACGCATAGAGATAGTGAAAGGTGCTGCATCTACCCTTTACGGTTCCAGTGCTATCGGAGGAGTAATTAACATCATCACCCGCGAATCGGACGATCCATGGAACTTAAATCTTAATTCACGTTTCTCCGAACACAACGACCAGCGGTATGGTGGCACTGCAGGATTTAATGCAGGTAAATTCAACAGCCTGACCAACGTGCAGTATAATAATGTAGACACTTATGCCGTAGACAATCCGGGAGATTTCTCTACAGTGTTCGGAAGCCGGGTGTGGAACTTCAAAGAACGTTTAATATACCGTCCGCTGGAAACGCTCAAACTGACGGGAAGAGTCGGCTATTATTTCCGTGAACGCAATAAACCGGGGGATACCCAGGACAGATACCGTGGATTCAGCGGTGGAATGAAAGCTAACTACACCTTCAATATAATGAGTAACCTTGAAGTCGGTTATACTTTCGACCAGTATGATAAGAGTGATTATCAGTCTCTTTATAAAAATGACGTGCGTGATTACAGTAATGTACAGCACAATGTGCATGCACTCTATAATTATACCTTCAACGGAAAGCATACGCTGACTGTCGGCGCCGACTACCTGCGCGATTATCTGATGTCTTACCAATTCACTGATAACGCAGACCACACCATGCATACGGCAGATGCGTTCGGTCAGTTCGACTGGAACCCCACAGAAAGACTGAATGTGATAGCCGGATTACGGTTCGACTACTTCTCCGACTCCAATGTACGCCATCTGTCTCCACATTTGGGAATGATGTATAAGATAGGCAATTGTTCATTAAGAGGATCGTATTCGCAAGGATTCCGCTCTCCTACCCTGAAGGAGATGTATATGGTGTTCAATATGGCAAATATGATGATGATTTATGGTAATCCGGACCTTAAGTCGGAAACAAGCCATAATTTCTCTGTATCTGCCGAATATACCAAGAGTCGTTATAACTTCTCTATTACAGGATATTATAATCTGGTACACAATCGTATCAATACCGTTTACAGCGAAGACCCCAAAGGACAAATCTATACCAATACCGACAAAATGGATATTGCAGGAATTGACGCCAACGTTTCCGCCAAGTATCCTTGCGGACTCGGCTATCGTCTGTCATACACATATATTCATGAATTCATGCGCGACGGTCAAAAGAAATTCACGGATACACGCCCCCATACGGCAACTGTAAGAATCGACTGGGGTAAGACTCTCAACAAAGTCGATTTCAACTACTCACTCAACGGACGTTTGCTGTCAAAAGTTAAAACAAACATCTATAACGATAGTTTCAACAATCCGTCTGCCGGAAGCCAGGCAGTCGAGTATCCGGGATATATGATATGGGATTTTACTTTCTCGTTGGGAATTATAAAAGGAATCAATATGAATCTGGCTGTAAACAACCTGTTCGACTATGTGCCGGATTATTATTATTTCAACTCTCCTACCACAACGGGAACCAACCTGACATTAGGACTATCACTGGATATAGACAGGCTCTTCAAAAAATAAACGGCAACAATAGAACTACATACAAAGCTAAAAATAAGAGAAATGAAAAAGAAAAGTAAAATCATTTTAGGTGGATGCATCGTTGTAACAGCCCTGATAGGTCTATCCGTATGGAATACCTGGTTCAGCGCTACCAAAATAGCTTTCGTCAACTTCCAGACCATACAGCAGGGAAGCATCTCGAAAGCCAACGACAATTCATTCATCAAACTCAGCGAAGTGTCTCTTGACAACCTCGATCGTCTGACCAGTTATGACATGGTATTCATCAATGGCATGGGACTGCGCATTGTCGAAGAACAACGTCAGCAAATACAGCAGGCAGCAGATAAGGGTATCCCCGTATACACTTCTATGGCTACCAACCCTGCCAATAACATCTGCAACCTCGACAGTATACAGCAGAATCTCATACGCGGCTATCTGAGCAACGGCGGAAAGACCAACTACCGCAATATGCTGAACTATATCCGTAAAGCCATTGACGGAAAGGCTTCCGCTGTACCCGAAGTGGAAGATCCGACAGAAAGACCGAGCGATATGCTTTATCATGCCGGAATCAGTAATCCGGATGATGAACAGGAGTTCCTCACCGTTGCCGATTATGAGAAATTCATGCAAGAGAATAACCTTTATAAAGAAGGGGCACGAAAAATCATGATTACCGGACAAATGGCAGATGCCACCGATCTGATAAAAGCACTAGAAAATGCGGGATATAATGTTTATCCCGTTCAATCCATGACAAGATTCATGTCATTCATTGAGGAAGTGCAGCCCGATGCCGTCATCAATATGGCACACGGACGTATGGGAGATAAAATGGTGGATTATCTGAAAGCCAGAAATATCCTTTTGTTCGCTCCGCTCACAATCAACAGTCTTGTGGATGAATGGGAAAACGATCCGATGGGTATGTCGGGAGGCTTTATGTCACAGAGCATCGTAACACCGGAAATAGACGGAGCTATCCGCCCTTTCGCCCTTTTCGCACAATATGAAGATAAAGAAGGATTGCGCCATTCGTATGCCGTCCCCGAACGTCTG
>ENA-OPXX01001074-OPXX01001074.1-human-gut-metagenome-genome-assembly--contig:-NODE-1074-length-20974-cov-12.136718_pt1 | contig 20974 bp, 10 predicted proteins | sample MGYA00241771_ERZ502046 | MGnify/ENA primary metagenome ERZ502046 (study PRJEB25962, sample SAMEA2042006) | human gut metagenome | biome: human gut; feature: human-associated habitat; material: faeces...
GCCGCCGTTTTTGATGAAAGCCTCCGAGTCAGTCAAATGATTCGGAGGCTTTTTTTGTGTTTATACTGAGTTCCCGACTTGGAAGGGGTGAAAATGCTATTTGAGTACTATAAATGTATATACTCAGGACAATATTGCTACATAAAGAATACCTGAAGCTTTAATTTTGTAGCAATAAAAAAACTATAAATATTATTATGAATAAACGAATAGCATTTTTGTTGTCTTTGTGCTGGGTGGTATGTTGCTCTTATGCACAAAATTCTTTTTCAAAACATGAAGTAAGACAAACAATGAGGCGTGTTGCCGACTGGCAAATTGCCCACATGAAAGAAGTTACCTATGATCCGTTGAATTGGGTAAATGCTACGTTTTATCTGGGCTTGTCTAAATGGGCATCCGTGGCGGAGCAGGAAAATCAGGATGATTTTTATTTTAAGTGGTTGCGGCGCTTGGGGGCACGCAATTATTGGCAAGTGGATAAACGGATGTATCATGCAGATGATATCTGTGTTGCACAAACATATTTGGATCTTTATCGTAAATATGGAAAAGAAGAGATGCTGATTCCTACGAAGGCCCGTACTGAATGGGTGATGGAGCATCCTTCTAAAGGATCTTTCTTATTGGATTATGGTGATGCTTCCACTTTAGAAAAATGGACATGGTGCGATGCATTATTTATGGCTCCGCCGGTTTATGCCCGTTTGTATAACATTACCGGTGATAAGAAATTTCTCCGTTTTATGGATAAGGAGTATAAAGAAACTTATGAGTTCCTTTATGATAAGGATGCCCGTTTGTTTTATAGAGACCATCGTTACTTTACTCAAAAAGAGGCCAATGGTGAGAAGGTGTTTTGGGGGAGAGGAAACGGATGGGTATTGGGTGGACTGGTCGAAATTCTTCGTGAACTTCCTGCGGGAAATAAATACAGAACTTTTTATGAGAACCTGTTTGTGGAACTGGCTACTCGTGTAGCCACCTTGCAACAGTCTGACGGCTTTTGGAGAGCCAGTATGCTGGACCCTCATTCTTATTCTTCTCCGGAAACCAGTTGTTCCGGTTTCTTTGTCTATGCTTTGGCATACGGCATCAACGAAGGATTGTTGTCGAAAGAAGAATTCCTTCCCATAGTGGAAAAGGGCTGGAAAGCTTTGGTAGGGGCAGTAGAGGAAGATGGTAAATTGGGCTATGTGCAGCCTATTGGTGCTGACCCCAAAAAAGTAACCTGTGAAATGACAGAGGTGTATGGCCCGGGTGCATTTTTGCTGGCAGGGACAGAGGTTTACCGGATGGCAAAAGACGAGATACATGGAAATAATATTTCGGCAGAACGTATTCGTGAGATAGCCGACATGTTACCGGAAAAACCGGAAGGTATCGGAGTAACTTATAAAGATCGTACTTATTGGGATAAAATGAAGAATACTCCTGAAGCTCGAAAATTAATTGAAGAGGCTCATACCAGCCTGAAGGACGGAATGCCACCTTTTGTAGATTCGCTTTATTTGCATCTTAATAAGACCGAGATTCGTCTGCCGGGAGAGAACATGATGAATGCCCGTTATCAATATTTGTGGCGATTGGTATTGGCGGAATGTTTGGAAAATAAGCGACGGTTTATTCCGGCGATTTGTGAAGGGGTGGAAGAGCTCTGTCGCCAGAAGCCTTGGTCAATTCCTGCACATGACCGTAACTTGCATAACTATCATGGAACTGATTATTATGTGGATTTGGTTGTTGCTACTGCCGGAAATACATTGGCGCAATGTATTTATTTATTGGATGACCGCTTGCCGGCCGAAACGAAAGCTTTGGCGATGTGTGCTTTCCGTGAGAAGGTGTTCCGCCCTATCTACCGTTGTTTGGAAGAAACAAAACCTTTTTATTGGTTTACTGTCACGAATAACTGGAACTCGGTGTGCTTGGCCGGCGTGACAGGAGCTGCACTTGCTTTGTTGCAGGACAAGGAAGAGCGTGCTTACTTTGTGGCTGCTGCTGAGAAGTATTATGTATATGGAATGAAGGGATATAGTGATGACGGATATTGCAGTGAGGGGGTAGGATATTATAATTATGGTTTTTGCTCGTTTATCTTGTTGCGTGAAGAAATTTGTCGTGCTACGAAAGGGAAGATTGATTTCTTCCGTACTCCTAAGTTTGCCCGTATTGCACAATATGGAAAGAAGATTCAGATCATGAATCAGGTTTGCCCTGCCTACGCCGACTGTCGTGCAGGTGTTTCACCTTCTTGGTTTATTACAAACTATTGTGATAATGTGTTGGGTACAGCTCCTTATGAAGAAAAATATGAAATACCCGGTATGGATAATCTTTCATTGCACACCATCGGCATGTTCCCCCATCAGGCTTGGAAAGTGGAAATGACTCCCGAAATACAAGAGGTATTGAAGGCCGAGGCTGATGAACTTCATTCTTGTTATGATGAAGCAGGCATTATTATTAGCCGCCCTGCTACCGGTTCGACTTGTCGTTTGGGCGTATCTGTAAAGGGAGGGCATAACGCGGAAAACCATAATCATAATGATGTGGGTTCTTATGCAGTAGTGATGGGTAGTCAGACGATGGCAGGCGATATGGGTGGACCTTTCTCTTATCCCGGTGACTATTTCAGTGGAAATGCTTATAAATATCCTATTAAAAATTCATTTGGTCATCCCGTTCCCTTTATCAACGGACAATGTCAGGTGTCGGGCAAGAAGGCTCAGGGAGTGGTGTTGAAGAAAGAACTGACTGGCGGCACAGATATCTTTCAGATTGATTATACATCTGCTTATGCTACTGCGGTACCTGAACTGGAAAAGCTGATACGTACCTTTACTTATAATCGTGCCGGAGAAGGAACGTTCGTGATTGAAGACCGTTTTGAAGCAGTGTCAGGAATTTCTTTTGAAACAGCTATTACTACTCGTGCCGACTGGAAGATGATAGGAAATAATCGTTTGGAGTTGGTGCTGGGAGGAGAAAAAATGACGGTGGATATTGAAGCCCCGGGTGTGGTAGAATTTGATTCGGAGACTGTTGAAGTGAACTCTCCTGCTTATACGCGTATCGGTATTCGTCTGAAGAAACCGTTGCAAAGCGGTAGTGTCCGGCTGATAATGTATCCTTCGCGTCCATAGTTATGTATAAAATAGTCCGTTCGGTTAATTTATGTACAAAGAACTCAAAAAAAGGGTATGCTCTAGTGAAGGGCATACCCTATTTTTGTACTGTTAAAAAGTTTACTACTAACGAATTTTAAGCTATTATTATGAAAAAAACATCGAAACGGATTTCTTTGCTTTTACGAAAGAAAGGATTCTTCATGTGCACTACATCAATGCTGTTGGCAAATGTGAGTGTATTTGCAAGTCCGGATGCAGCGAAGACATCTTTGCTGCCGGCTAAATCGGATGTGGCATCAGTGGCCATTGTTGCGCAACAAGGTAAGACTATTACCGGTGTGGTGATGGATTCACAAGAGTCTATTATCGGTGCAAATGTGATGGTAAAAGGTACGACAAACGGTACGATAACCGATTTTGAAGGAAAGTTTACCCTGAGCAATGTACCTGAAGGAGCTATTCTGCAAATCTCTTATATCGGTTATCAGAGTATGGAGATTAAAGTTGGAAATCAAACTAGCTTTACTATCAAATTGAAAGAAGACAGCCAGGCTTTGGATGAAGTAGTGGTTGTGGGGTATGGTTCGCAAAAGAAAGTGAATTTGACAGGTTCTGTGGGAACTGTTGATGCAAAAGTTTTGCAATCACGTCCCATCACTTCGTCTACCAGTGCATTGCAGGGGACTATACCTAACTTGCAGATTACGCCGAGTAGTGGTGAGCCGGGTACCGGAGCAACACTGAATGTGCGTGGTACTACTTCTATAAATGGTGGCAGCCCATTGGTATTGGTTGACGGTGTGGAAATGGATCTTGACATGATTAATCCGAATGATATTGCCAACGTTACGGTCTTGAAGGATGCGGCTGCATCTGCCATCTATGGTGTACGTGCTGCTTATGGTGTTATTTTGGTAACTACGAAAAATGCAGGTTCGGATATGAAGACTACTGTATCTTATTCCGGTAACGTGGCATTCTCTAAACCGACTGTATTGCCGGAGATGGTCGACACAAGTTGGGAACATGCCGAATTTGTAAATCGGGCAATGACAAATGCTAATTTGGATGTGATGTATAATCCGGATACAGTGGAAAAAATGAAGAATTATGCTAATGATCCGGCTAATAATCCTGAATATGAAGTGCTGAACGGTACTATGTATTATTATGGTCATTCTGATTGGACCGATTTAATGCTGAAGAAATATACTCCTTCTCATCGCCATAATATAAATATTTCGGGAGGTAATGAAAAGACTAAATTTTATACTTCTGTAGGTTATGTAAATCAATCTGGGATGTATAAAGTGGGGGAAGACAGCTATCAGCGTTTGAATACTCGTTTGTCTGTAGATAATCAAACGACTCCATGGATGAAGCTGGGGGCTAAAGTATTGTATAACTATACTACTACCGATAAGCCTCATAAATATAAAGATGATGTTTGGCAGCAGATGGTATTTTCAACTCCGACACGTATGGCTCGTCCGTGGGGAGGTGATGCACGTTATCCGGAACTTGACCAATATGCCGGTAAATATTTCGATGACCAGAATCCTATTTCTTTGCTGGAACAAGGAGGTCGTGACAAGAAGAAAGTACATGATATCTGGTTGACAGGTAGTGCGGATTTTACTTTTACGAAAGATTGGCATGCACGTGTGGATTTTACTTATAACCTGAATTACAGCCGCAGTGCCGAACATCGTAAAAAAGTGGATATGATTACCAATGCTTTTGTTGAGACGGAAGGTAATACCAATAACAACAGTTATTCGTGGGTGAACGGTAATAAAGATTATTATTCTTTCAATGCTTATACAGACTACGAACACACTTTTGCAGAAAAGCATTATGTAAAAGCCATGTTAGGTTTCAATCAGGAATTGACTAAGTATAATACAACTACTGCTACCCGTCAGGACCTTATATCTCAGGATTTACCTTCAATGAGCTTGGGTACCGGTATGCAAACTGTTAGTGAAAGCGGTTATGAATGGGCATTACGCGGCGGTTTCTTCCGTTTGAATTATATCTATAATAACCGTTATCTATTTGAAGTGAACGGCCGTTATGACGGAACTTCCCGCTTCCCGTCCGATAATCGTTTTGTATTCCTGCCTTCATTCTCGGGAGCATGGCGTGTTTCGGAAGAAGCTTTCATGGAATCTACCCGTTCTTGGTTGGATAACTTGAAGGTACGTGCTTCATACGGTATCTTGGGTAATCAGTTGTTGACGGCCAGCAGTTGGTCGGGTAACACTAAATATTATCCGTATATCCCCTTTATGGCTTCGGGTACAGCAGGAAACTGGCTGTTTGTAGACGGTGAGAAATCTTTGTATATCAATCCGGCAGGCTTGGTATCCAGCGACTTGACTTGGGAAAAAGCTTCTACCTTTAATATTGGTCTTGATTTTACAATGTTGAACCAACGTTTGGACTTCTCTTTTGACTGGTATCAGAGAACAACATCGGATATGCTTGTTAAAGTGGAATATCCTGAAGTATTGGGAACAACAGCTCCTCCTGCCAACAAAGCGGAGCTACGCACTCGCGGTTGGGAAGTATCCGTTAAATGGAATGACCGTATTGGCAATGACTTCTCTTATGATTTAGGCTTTATCCTTTCGGATTCACAGGCTGAAATTACTAAATATGAAAATCTGAGTGGAACATTAAGTGACTATTATGTAGGTCAGAAGATTGGTGAAATATGGGGATATGAAACAGAAGGTTTCTATCAGTCGGACACCGATGTGCAAAACCATGCAGACCAGTCTAAGTTAGGTGCTAACTGGGCTCCCGGTGATATCATGTATAAAGATCTGGATGGAAATAAGAAGATAAACAACGGCTCGAATACATTAGACGACCATGGTGACTTGAAAGTAATCGGTAACACTACTCCGCGTTACCAATACGGTATCACTGCTAATATGTCTTATAAGAATGTATATTTGAATGTCTTCTTCCAGGGTATCGGCAAACGTGATTTCTGGCCGAGTTCACAACCTTTCTGGCCGGTGGCAACACAGTATTATAATACTCAGAAATGGTTTGTTACGGACTCATGGTCTGAAGATAATCGTGATGCATATTTTGCACGTCCTATTGCACGCGAAACAAAGAACCAACAAAAGCAGACCAAGTATTTGCAGGATGCTTCTTACTGTCGTCTGAAGAATCTGACAGTAGGATATGACTTCCCGAAATCATGGTTGAGCTTCCTGCACGTTGCAAAGGCAGGTGTTTATTTTAGTGCTGAGAACTTGTTTGAATTCACCAATGTGAAGGGAGCTTACGATCCTGAAGCGGCAGGTAAGAATGGTACTATGGTATATCCGTTCCAGCGTACTTATTCATTCGGGTTAAACGTAACATTCTAAATTTAGTAGACAAGATGAAAAAAATAATATTAAATATAGCAGCTTTAGCGGCTGTATCATTGATGTGTGTTTCTTGTAATGACTCCTTTTTGGATAGAAATCCGACACACGACTTGAATGACAATAGCTATTGGAAGACCGAAAGTGACCTTGAAGTCTATAATAACGGTATTTACAATGAAGCCGGAAATGACAGTTATTACCGTTTTATGGTAGGACATACCCTGGGTGCATGGAATAGTAGTTATGCGGATTATTTCTGGAAGGATGTACAGACTGATAACTATGTTTCGAAGAGTAACTCAAACCATACTTCGTATACAAAGATTGCAGCCGGAAAAGAGACGGTTCCCAATGACCCGACTGCCGGAGGGTGGTATTGGACTTTGCTGCGCCGCATCAATACTTTCTTTGCTAATTATGAGAAAGTGGGAATAGCAGAAAATATCAGAAACAAGTATGCAGGTGAGGCTTATTTCTTTCGTGCATGGTTCTATTTGGATAAAGTGCAGATGTATGGTGATGTCCCTTATATCACTACTCCTTTGACTACGGATTCTGAAGAACTGTATGGACCGCGTACTCCCCGCAAGGAAGTGATGGACCATGTTCTGGAAGATATCAATAAGGCTTGCGACTATTTGCCGGAAGACTGGGGTAATAAAGGGGTGCGTGTGACAAAAGGTGCAGCATTGGCATTAAAATCACGTATTTGCCTTTACGAAGGTACTTATAGAAAATACCATGGATTGGGTGATTATGAAAACTTCTTGCAGGAAGCTGTGAAAGCATCTGAAGCGTTGATGGCAATGAAAAAATATGAAATCTATAATACCGGAAATCCGGATAGAGACTATGCCACTTTATTTACCAGTGATGATTTGACTGATAATAAAGAAGTGATTCTGTTTAGAAAGTATGTAGCCGGTTTGTTGGGACATCGTTTGTGCGGTTATTTGGTTGCTTCGGGTAATGGTGCTACAAAGGATTTTGTAGACGACTTCCTTTGCATCGAACCGGATGGAAGTGCTAAACCTGTTGCTTTGAGTGAGACTTTTAATGATGATGAGTATGAGAATGTTTTGGATAACCGTGACCCGCGTTTGACTCAGATTGTACTTGATCCTCGTCACTCAAAAGAAATTCTGTACAATAAAGACAAGTTTATCTTCCCTCGGGTAGCGGGAATGACAGGTTGGGAATCGGCTACAGGTTATCATGTTATTAAGTATTATATTGCCGAGCAAGATATGAAAGGTTATGGTAACGAGACACATGACGCTCCATTGTTGCGCTATGCTGAAGTCTTATTGAATTTGGCAGAGGCAAAAGCTGAATTGGGAACAATTACACAGTCTGATTTAGACCGGACTGTCAATGTGATTCGTGATCGTGCCGGAATGCCTCACTTGACCCTGAATCCTGTAATGGACCCGAAATATGCGGCTGAAGGTTTGTCTGCCCTTATTATTGAAATTCGTCGTGAACGTCGTGTTGAACTGTGTTTTGAAGATACTCGCTATCAGGATTTGATGCGTTGGAAATGGGGCAAGCGTTTGGCAAATCGTGTACTGGGTATGCGTTTTGAACCGTCAGATTTTGATAATCCTCGTTTTAATCCGTCAGAAGGCAAGGCTGATCCTGAACGTGTGAAGCTGTTTGAATTGAACGGAAAACATTATATTGATGTGTTTGCCGGCACCGACTGGGAAAATCGCTCGTTTGATGAAAATAAGCATTATTATCATCCTATACCTGTTAATGTGATTGGTAAGAACAAAGAGATAACACAGAATCCGGGATGGGATTAAACAAATATCTTAATTGTTGAGGTAAAAGGTTGGATTACGGTTAGGTTTGGGGTGTGTCAAAACTAAAACGGTCTATTAAATTGTCAACTGTAGGGGGAGGGTTTGCCTGCCCGAATACACAAAGCAAGCTGTTTTCGGGCGAGCGAACCTCGCCCCTACGGGCTAAACGACAGCATTAGAACGTCTTGATACACCCCTATTTATTTTCTCCCCTATTGTCTTCTACTCCTCTTTTGCGGGTGGATTAGCATTCTTACGTACATTCAAAGGAGCAATACCATAGAATGTTTTGAAACATTTGCTGAAGTACCTGGCCGAAGAGAATCCGAGCTGGTAGGAAATTTCCGTCACATTGAGATGAGGTGCATTGTTTAATAAATGCATGGCTTCTTCCAGTTTTAACTTGAGAGTAAACTCGTTGGGAGTCAGTCCGGTTATTTCTTTTAATTTCGTATATAGTTTGCTGCGTCCCATTCCAAGCTCAGAGGCGAGAAGATTCATGTCAAACTCCGGGTTTTCAAAATTCTCTTTAATTATTTGTGTCGCTTTTTCCAATAGTTGTCGGTCGTTTATGTTAATGGTGTCCGGGGCTTCTTGTTTGTTGGCAATAGGCTGTTTAAGCCGTTCCAGCATTTGTTGCCGAGTCTTAATAAGGTTACTGCAGCGTGCTATGAGAATTTTCACATTAAAGGGCTTGGTGATATAATCGTCTGCACCGAACATATATCCTTCTATTGTATATTGTTCAGATACCTGTGCTGTGAGCAATATGACGGGGATATAAGATAGTTCGATACTGTTTTTTATTTTGTAGCATAATTCCTTACCCGACATTTCCGGCATCATCACATCGCTGATAATGAGGCTGGGATGTACCTGATATGCCATTTGTAATCCTTCCTTGCCGTTTTGGGCAATGTGTACTTCATACATGGATTCGAATATGCTCTTCAGCAAATCCAGCATTTCTTTATTATCTTCCACTATGAGGAGCACAGGTTTTCCACTGTCTGTATCCGGTACAACGGGAAGGACTTCTTCAACAGGCATTTCTGTCAGGTCGAGCGGCTTGTTGATATCTCTGCTGTCATCCGTGGTCAGGTGGGTATGCGCAATGTCTTCGGGTGAAAAATGGGAATTTCCTTTTAGCAGGTCAATAATGAATTCGCTTCCTTGTTCAGGTTCGCTTTTTACATGGATGTTTCCATGATGCAGGTCGATGATTCCTTTGGAAAGTGCTAGTCCGATTCCTGTGCCGAGCGTGAATTTGTTGGCACCATTCTCCAGTTGGTAGAAACGCTCGAATATTTTGTTGACTGCTTCTTGCGGAATGCCGGAACCATTATCCTTTATACTTATATGAGCCTGTGTGTTTGTACTGCTGATGCTCACATTGATTTTACCTCCTTTTGGGGTATATTTAAAGGCGTTTGAAATCAGATTGAATATGACTTTTTGCAGTTGTACCGGGTCAAACCATAGTTTGAGTTCCTGTTCCGGGCATTCAAACCGGTAATTGATTTGCTGGGTGGCGGCATATTCATAAAAGGACATATATATTTCCTTTATAAAAGGGACGATATCCTTATGTTCAATTTTCAGTTTCAGGTAGCCTTGTTCCTGTTTGCGGAAGTCTAAAAGTTCTGAAATGAGATCTCTCATGTGCCACGCGTTCTTATAGATATGCAATATACGATTATAGATGGTGGGAGCAAGCTTGTTTGACTGCAATAACACTTCAATCTGTCCGATAATCAGTGTGAGAGGGGTGCGGAACTCATGTGAAATGTTGGTGAAGAATCTCAGTTTGACCTGATTTAGCTCTTCTGTACGTTCTTTTTCTTTGCGCTCGAATTGGAGTGAGGTCTGAAGTTGGGTTTGTTTGGTTTTGATATAAATGATGAGGTACATGATACCAATCACACACAATATATATATCATAAATGCCCAGTAAGTGGCATAGAATGGAGGAGCGATGTAGATGTTGAGGCTGATACTGTGCGTACCTTGATGTTCGCGAACGGTTAAACGATACATGCCCGGACTGAGATTGGTGTAGGAAATAGACTGTGAATGGGTAGGAATCCAATGGTCGGAAAAGCCTTCTAATTTGTATTCATAAATGATGTCTTCGTTCAACGTATAATTGGAGGAACAAAACTCGAAGATTAGATTGTTCTGGTCGTGTGAAAGCTTGATTTCTTTTACTTGCGAGAGTGTTTGCGAGAGGATTCCGGTTTCATCATCGGGCAGTACGCGTGTGTTATGCACCCACAACTGATCAAAATAGATATGATAATTATTGTTGCTGTGGTAGAGTTGTTCTTCGAAAAAAGAAAGCATGCCGTTTACTCCGCCGATAAAGGTTTCTCCATTTTGTGCGAAATAAATGCTTGACCCCTGGCAATATCCCATTTGAAATAAATTGTATGTATGCTTGCTTTTACCGGTTTCGGGATCGAAAAGGGAGAATCCTTTGCTGTGTAGAATCAGTAGATGGCGGTAAATGGGAGATTCACAGATATAGTAGCAATAATCGCTAGGCAGCGCATTATTGCCTAATCCATATTGACAGAAGGAATCATTGTCGGGGATATATTTGAATAAGCCTGAGCCGATGGTACCAAAGTATATCTCGCCTTTGCTGTTTTCCATGATATCCACTATCCTGAATTTGCCGATGGAAGAAGAGTCTTGCGCATTGGTATAATAGCGATGGAGGCTGTTGTCTGTCATGTGGATACACAGAAGTCCTCCTTTTGAATCGGCCAGCCATAATCTTTCTTTGCTGTCAATAAGAAAGGTTTCGAATTGATAGGGACGGAAGAGAAGCTTATTGATGTCCTCATTGTGGGTGAGGGGGGAGAATGTCTCTTGCTCGGGATTGAAAAGGTAGACACCGGCTTGCGTCAGTATAATAAGCTTGTCTTTATAAGGTTGTATTTCGTTGACGATATTTCCGGCTTGTGAAGTCGGGTTGTTTTGAGAAGGAATTAGCGTACGGAACTGTTTCCGGGTAATGTCGAAGACGGCGAGACCGCCTGTATGCGTACCTATGTATAGTTTGTTTCTTTCCTTGGCATAATAGATACATTTCATATTATTATGAGCTGTTCCGGGCAGTCCATTGGCATGATAAGAGAATTTCTCAAAGGTCCGGGTAGTTCGGTTGAACAGATTCAATCCTCCTCCTTCCGTACATATCCAAAGGTTCCCCGTCCTGTCTTCTACCATCTTGCCGACAAAAGGAAAACTCAGGAAATGGTTTCCTGTTGCTCCCGAACCATAAAACCGACACGTGTTGGTATCAGGATTAAAGTAATTTACTCCACCGAAATAAGTTCCTATCCAGATTGTTCCTTGCTGGTCTTTATATAAGCAGTTGATAGAGTTATGGCTGAGTCCGTAGTCTATATTATCTTGATGCAGATGAGCGGACCATGTATCGGAATTTGGGTTATAATGGTTCAGACCATTGAAAGTTCCCACCCAAATATGTCCGTTGTTATCCTCCTGAACTGTTCTTATCTGATTATTGGATAAACGGTTGCTATCGGTGTAATGTGTTATTTCTTCCTGCGGACTGATACGGTATAGACCATCCTGCACAGTGCCGGCCCATATATTTCTTCGGCTGTCTCTGTAGATGGAAGAAACATGAGAGATGCCCGTGATGGTCTTGATTGTTTTATAATCTTTACGGGATATTAATGAAACGCCTTGCTTATGTCCCATCCAGATGTAATCCTTGTCTATAATTAGAGAGTTTCCAATACTGAATTTATTGTCCAAGGTAGCAGCGTGGTGTATTTTTCCGTCACTTTTCAGATAGTATTGCAATTCGTTCCGATACCCGAGCCATAATGTATCTTTATAGCAATACATGGTATGGGCTGCATTTGGAAGGATGCAGGTAAACTTTTCTTTTTCTATATCGAACTTTATCAAATCATAGATGGATCGGATATAGATGCTTCCGCTCTTGTCTCCGCAAATGGCGCTGATTTCATTGTGGGTAAGGCCGTTGTCGTTTTGCGAAGGACGATAGATATCTATCTTGTCGCCATTGTATCTGTTCAGTCCTTCGCTGGAACCAAACCACAATGTTCCTACTTCATCCTGATAAATGGAAAGGACGGTGATTTGCGACAAACCGTCTTTTACATTAATGTGCTTAAAGTGAATATGATTTCCATAGCAAAAGAAAACACAACAGAAAATGAGGATACAAAATACATTTATTCTCATATTAGATTTGTTTTAGGTCTTTTTAGCGAGGCAAATTTAAGTATTAATTAATCAAGATGGAAACGATAAGAAATAAAAAGCATGTAAATGCATCCAAAAGTTTGCAGAACGAAGGAGGATTCTTGATATCGTTCCACCCTGATGAAGTGTCTCGCAAATATTTTTTCTTGATGATAGAGCATAAATAAATGCGATAATTCACAAAAGATAATAGATTTCTTTATATTTGTAATCGGGATTGCCGACTATTCTTTTTCTTGGTTTTTTCTGTTGGAGAGTAATTGGTAAGCCTTAGTATTCATTGCCTTATATTTTAGTTCTATGAGACACTTGCTGTTGTTTTTATTCAGTTTGCTGCCTACTTTCTTGTGGGCAGACAATATTTCGGTAGAGAAGGCTCAAGAGTTGGCTATTACCTTTTTCAAGGAGGGACATCCGCAGCGTTCCGCCTTTTCTTCTTTGCGGTTGCTTGTTACGGATGAAGCCGTGTCTGCCCGGGCAGTGGGAGAGGCTCCTGCCTATTATGTGTTCGGCTGTACCGACAGCGAGGGCTTCGTCATTGTGGCGGGCGATGATGCGGTGATGCCTGTGTTGGGCTATTCGTTCGACAGTAGTTTTCCACAGACCGATTTGCCTGTCAACCTGAAGTTGTGGTTGCAGGGAATCAGTGAAGAGATAGCGGAGAAACGTCGTGCTCCGACGTATGGTTCGACGCAAAGCAACAGTCTGGCTCAACGCTGGACGACGGTCCGTGCCGGACAAGCGGTGGTAGAATTGGAGACGGCTAAATGGGATCAGGCCAATCCTTACAATTGGCTGTGCCCGCACATTGCCGGCAAGGAGACCTATACCGGTTGCACTGCCACCGCTACTGCTATTGTCATGCGATATCATCAGTGGCCCAAGGCGGGTAGTGGCACTTTGCCGGCTTACACTACGAGGACTCACCAGAGATATATTGCTGCACAGTCTTTAGGACATGCCTATGACTGGGACAATATGCCGCTCAGCTACGCGCAATCTTTTTCTTCGACTGCCGGAAATGCCGTAGCCACTCTGATGCGCGACTGTGCACTCATGATTTCGTCTGATTTCGGCCCGATAGGGGGGGAAGGTACAGGCGCTTATGTGACCGATGTAGTGAAAGGACTACAGACTTACATGGGATATGACAAGGACGGACGTTACATAGTGCGCAGTAATTATTCCTTTGCCGAGTGGATGCGGATAATGAAAGGCGAACTGGATGAAAGGCGTCCGGTCATTTATACCGGCGGCAGCAGTGAAGGCGCTCATGCCTTTGTGCTCGACGGTTATGACACTGAAAACTATTTCCGGGTGAACTGGGGATGGAGCGGCTGGGGAAACGGCTACTATCTCTTGTCGGCTCTCGACCCCGTTGAACAGGGAGCAGGCGCTTCCGGCGGCCACTATAATGAATATCAATCGGCACTTATCGGATTGAAGAAGGATGAAGGAGGTATAGGCGTGGAAGATTTTCGTTTCATGTGTTATACGGATGGTAAGAATTACCGGGGAATCACTTCTTCGGAAAAGGTGTTTGAAGTCAATAAGCCTTTCTCGCTGGATATCGGTTTCCTTGGCTATTATGGTAGTCTTCCTTTTACGGGTAAAATCAGTTTGGCTCATGTCGATAAGAATGGAAATATAAAAGAAGATCTTTATTCTTTAATGGCAAGTCAATTACCTTCCGGTTCCGGCTATTTGTTGCCCGGAGTACAGGTGACTATTACCCGGCCCATTACTTCCGGCGACCGTATCAGGGCTTATTGGACTCATACGCAGACAAAAAAGGTAGAGTGGGTTAAAGGAAACGAGGAAGACGGCTGTGTGTGGGATTTTGTCCTGAGTGAGGAGGTAAGTTTGGAAAAGGAGACCTCACTGACCTATAACAACCGGACCCGATTGCTGACACTGCAAGTGCCTGCCGAAACCGTGGTGCAAGTGTTTGATGCCGATGGCAGCGATTTCAGCCGGATGTGCGAGGTGCAGGAACGGCAGGTGAGCATTGACACCGGGAAACTGTCTGCCGGCACCTACCTGCTGCGTTTGCAACTGCATGACATGACCAAGGAATTGAAGTTCAAGGTGGGAGCTCCTGTGCAATAGAGGTAATAAGATTAATGATTCATAAATACCATAAAGAATATTCGTATGAAAACTTCACGATATAATATACTTCTCGTCTTGTGGGCGCTCATGTTGCTTGTGGCTTGTTCGGACAGTAGTTCTGACGAATCGGAAAAGCCGGTTGCCCCCTCCATTACGCTGGATACTGAAATTCCGCCGGTCATTGTGGCGGAAGGAGGAACGGTTGCGGTCGGTTTTAAGGCGTCAGCGGATTGGACTGCAACCAGTGACCAACCGTGGTGCATCGTGTCGCCTGCTTCGGGCAAAGCCGGCAACGCTACTGTGACCGTAAGTGCCGAAAAGAATGAGGATTACAATGAACGGAATGCGACTCTGATTTTAAGGGTTGGAACGTTACAGAAGAAGATTACTGTGACGCAAAAACAGAACGATGCCTTGACGGTGACAGCTGACAAGATAGAGGTTGCCACCAAAGGAGGAGAAATAACGGTAGAGGTAAAGGCTAATGTGACGTTTGAATACGAGGTGGAAGAAGAGGCTGCCGGGTGGATTGTATCGGCTCGTACCGGTGCTCCTCGCGCGCTCACCACTTCGGAGGTGAAGTTCGACATATCTCCCAATGAAGAAGGCAAGAATCGTCAGGGGCGGATTGTCTTCAGCAGCGGTGCGTTGAAGAGCACGGTCACGGTCTATCAGGAGGGAGGCAGCTTATTGTTGCTTTCCAAGGAAGAATATACGGTGTCCAGCGGTGGTGGAGAGATTGTCATAGAGTTGCGTAGCAATGTGGATTATGAAATGGTGCTGCCCGATGTGGATTGGTTGACGGAAGTCAAGACCAAGGCACTTTCTTCTTATTCGCGCCGCATCACCGTGTTGCCCAACGAGGGATATGACGCACGAACGGCAGAAATATACTTCGTCAACGAACTGCAAGGAATCAGGGAAAAGGTGAATATCGTGCAGGTGCAGAAAGATGCGGTCCTTGTGGCACGGGAAGAATACGACATGCCTCAAAAAGGAGGAGTCTTGGGATTTGAACTGAATACCAATGTAGAGACTTTCGATGTGGAATGTTCGGAAACATGGATAAGGAAAGCGTTGAAAGGAAGAGGACTGACGGCTTATCCATTGAGCTTTGTCGTGGAAGCCAATCCCGAAGAGGCATCACGCTCGGCTATTATCACTATCATAGGCGGACAGGCAAAACAGCAGGTGGAGGTGGTGCAGGCAGGATTGAGTTCATTAAAACGTATCACTATTGTCCATTCCAACCGTATGTTCAGCATTCCCAGGTTCCGGGGAAGCGACTTGACCGGACTCATCAAATGGGGTGACGGGAAGTCGGAAGAGTACGCCGATGGCAGCAGCCATACTTATACTACCGATCCGCCCTATACCGTGGTGGTGGGAATGAATGGTGCGGAAGAGGTGACTTTGCATGACTTGAGCGGTGTGGAAGAAGTGGATTTTTCTAAGTTCTGATGCCATCTGTAACTTATTTCTTCGTGTTGGAGGAGAATTGAATCCAGAAGGAAATGGATACCAGGATCGGGACCCAAGAGTTTATAATAATAGCTATATTGAAAATACAAAGAAGAGAATCAGAATGGCAAACTTCGGCAAAAGACTGCGGAGTTTGCCATTCTCATTAGGGAATACTGACTCTGAACACATAATGAACTGAGATTATGGCGGAAGCTAAAGATGGGAAAGAAAAGAGGAATACAGGAAATTGAATAGTGTCAATTACAATGAGGGTATAGCGTGGCACATTATACATTATAAAGTAAGTGAAGAATTTTGAACTAAATTAAAACAAATTCAATGTATTGTTATTTATTGATAGGACTTTTGTATTTTTGAAAACTTATTCATCAAGGAAAGTTTTTTGAGAATGAACTTTCTGCAGACAATAGACTATTTATGAAAATAATATTACTTAGCTTGCTCCTGTGTCTGTTTTGCTCTTGGAATGTGGCGGCACAAGGAAATGACATGAGTTGTTATCCTGAGGACACCATTGCTCATCAACTTTCAAAAAAGGAATTAAGACGCCGGAAGGTGGCCAAACGCAACATACATTATAATATATTGGGAGGACCGAGTTATACTCCGGACTTTGGTGCGTTGATAGGAGGGAGTGCTCTTGTTACATTTCGTATGAATCCGTCGGATACCTTGCAAAAACGTTCTGTATTGCCGATGGCCGTTGCGGTGATGTTCGAGGGAGGGTTGAACCTGATGGTGAAACCTCAGTTGTTTTTCAAGAATGATAAATTCCGTATTTTTGGAAAATTCACTTACAAGAATACATTGGAGAACTTTTATGGAGTCGGGTATACCACCAATAAGCATTATGAGCGCAGTGACTCTACCAGTGAATATCGTTATAGCGGTTTCCAGATTAATCCGTGGTTTTTATTCCGTTTAGGTAAAAGTAATTTCTTTGCCGGTCCCCAGATTGACTTGAGTTATGATAAAATGTCCGAGCCTGCCAAACATTTAATTAATCAGCCTGATTATAAAAGGTTGGGAGGTACCGCCAGCGGATATTCTACTTTCAATTCGGGAGTAGGATTTTTGTTGACTTACGACAGTCGGGATATTCCTGCTAATGCTTATAAAGGTATTTATCTGGATTTTCGTGGATTGATGTATCAGAAATTCTTGGGAGGAGATAATAATTTCTACCGTTTGGAGGTGGACTACCGTCAATATAAAAAGGTAGGAAATAGAAAAGTTATAGCTTGGACTGCTCAGACCAAGAATGTGTTTGGGGATGTTCCTATGAACCAATATGCTTTAAGTGGCACTCCTTTTGATCTTCGTGGGTATTATATGGGGCAGTATCGTGATAAATCTTCTCATGTGGTGCTCGCCGAATATCGTCAGATGTTTAATACGGATAAAAGTACATGGGTAAAGCGTATGTTGCATCATTTGGGTTTTGTTGCTTGGGGAGGGTGCGGTTTTATGGGGCCTACCATGGGTAAGATTGAAGGAGTTCTTCCCAATGCTGGTGTGGGACTTCGTATTGAGGTGCAGCCGCGTATGAATGTACGTCTGGACTTCGGACGTAATTTTGCCAATGACCAAAGTTTGTTCTATTTCAATATGACAGAAGCATTTTAATGGAAGTAAACACCATGCAGACTGAATATATATTAAAAGCGGTAGATGCGGCTTTAGCTGCCGGTAAGGAAATTCTGAACGTTTATAATGATCCTTCTTCTGATTTTCAGATTGAAAGGAAAGCTGATAATTCTCCACTGACTCTTGCAGACCGTAAGGCGCATGAAATCATTATGACTTATTTGCAGGAAACAGACTATCCGGTATTGAGTGAGGAAGGAAAGCATTTGCCATATGAGGTACGGGCGAAATGGGATACGCTGTGGATAGTCGATCCCTTGGATGGCACAAAGGAATTTATAAAACAGAATGGAGAGTTTACTGTCAATATTGCGTTGGTAGAGAAAGGAGTTCCTGTTTTTGGAGTGATTTATGTTCCTGTCAAAGAAACGCTTTATTGGGGTGAAGTGGCAACCGGCGCTTATAAAATGGAAGGAGTAACCGGACGTGCAGACCGTTCACTGGAAGAAATGAAGGCATCGGCATTTCGTATGCCGTGTGCCGGAACGCATGAAACTTTTGTTCTGGTCGCTTCCCGTTCCCATCTGTCGGTCGAAACGGAAGAGTATATTGAGGAAAAGCGAAAGATATATCCTCATGTGGAGTTGATATCGGTGGGCAGTTCCATCAAGATTTGCAAAGTGTGTGAGGGACTGGCCGATGAATATCCTCGTTTTGCTCCTACCATGGAGTGGGATACGGCTGCCGGGCATGCCATAGCCAAGGCATCAGGAGCAGAAATATATCAGGCGGGAAAAGAAGAACCGCTGAGGTATAACAAGCCGGACTTGCTGAATCCTTGGTTTATCGTTAAACGAAACTAATATCCGGAGTCGATGCTGACATTTGAAGTGATTATTGTATTTCTGGGGTTGATAGGGATGGTGACCGCGCTGCTTCTTGATAAGATGCGTCCCGGAATGATCTTGTTTTCTGTAACTGTATTTTTCCTTTGTTTTGGTATATTGACACCGAAAGAGATGTTGGAGGGTTTTAGCAACAAGGGAATGATTACTGTGGCGTTGCTTTTCCTGATCAGTGAAGGAGTCCGGCAATCGGGAGCATTGGGACAGTTGATAAAGAAACTTCTGCCTCAGGAGAAAACGACGGTCATGAAGGCGCAGGCACGTATGCTGCCCGTTATTTCCTTTGTTTCTGCTTTTTTGAATAATACACCGGTGGTTGTGATTTTTGCTCCTATTGTCAAACGATGGGCAGAGTCTGTCTGTATTCCGGCAACCAAATTTTTGATTCCTATCTCATACGCTACCATATTGGGTGGAATGTGCACGCTTATCGGGACTTCTACTAATTTGGTGGTGGATGGTATGATTTTGGATGCCGGATATAAGGGGTTTGGAATGTTCGAGTTGGGCAGGGTAGGCGTTTTCATTGCTTTGGCGGGTATTCTTTATTTGTTGTTTTTCTCTTCAGGATTGTTGCCTGAGGCTCGGAAGAATACGGCAGACGATGAGTATGTTGAAGCGGAGCCCTCTTCTTATCATCGTGTTGAGGCGGTGATAGGTGTACGTTTCCCGGGTATCAACAAACGGGTGGGGGATTTTAACTTTGCCCGTCATTATGGTGCCGAAGTAAAAGAAATAAAGCGAAGTGGTGTTAGTATTACCAATAATCTGTCAAGGGTGAAGTTTCATGAGGGAGATACATTGGTGTTATGGGCCGATGATTCATTTATTTCTACATGGGGGGATTCTTCTGTATTTGTATTGTTGGCTAATGGTAAAGACACCGAACCGAAAGGTGACAGGAAAAAACGTTGGTTTGCATTGACTTTGTTGGTGTTGATGATTGTGGGAGCGACAGTGGGAGAGTTACCTTTTATGGAAGAACTATTTCCCGGTGTTGAGCTTGATATGTTCTTTTTTGCGGCTGTAACGACTGTGATAATGGCGTGGACCAAACTTTTTCCGGCACGTAAATATACTAAATACATCTCGTGGGATATCTTGATAACCATTGCCTGTGCATTTGCTATCAGTCGGGCTATGGTAAATTCCGGAGCATCAGGTTTCATTGCTCATGGAATTATTGATATGAGTGATGATTATAGTCCGCATGTGTTGCTGGCTGTTTTATTTATTATCACCAATCTGTTTACTGAGTTGATAACTAATAATGCGGCTGCTGCACTGGCTTTTCCGCTTGCCCTGTCTTTGTCCGATCAGTTGGGTGTAAGTCCGACACCTTTTTTTGTTGTCATCTGTATCGCTGCATCTGCCAGCTTTTTTACTCCTATCGGTTATCAGACTAATTTGATTGTGCAGGGTATCGGAAACTATAAATTTACAGATTTTGTGCGTGTCGGTTTGCCGTTGAACATATTGACGTTTATAATTTCAGTTATTCTGATACCGATGATATGGCCTTTTTGATAAAGTAAAAGATTAAATGAAAATAGAGAATGAAAGACGAGAACATATATCCTATATTTGACCGTATGCTTTCCCGGAAGGATAAAGAAGCGCTGTTGGGACAACGGGGAGTTATGCTGTGGCTGACGGGACTTAGCGGTTCCGGTAAGAGTACTATTGCCATAGCTTTGGAACGTGAATTACATAAACGTGGTTTGCTCTGCCGTATATTGGACGGGGATAATATTCGTAGTGGCATCAATAATAATTTGGGCTTTTCGGCAGAGGATCGTGTGGAAAACATCCGTCGCATAGCCGAAATAGGCAAGTTGTTTGTCGATACGGGAATCATTACCATTGCCGCTTTCATCAGTCCCGGTAATGAGCTTCGGCAGATGGCTGCCCGTATTATCGGGATAGAGGATTTCCAGGAAATCTATGTCAGCACTCCTTTGGTAGAGTGTGAGAAACGTGATGTGAAAGGACTTTATGCCAAAGCACGTCGGGGTGAAATCAAGAACTTTACCGGCATCTCCGCCCCTTTTGAAGCTCCGGAGCATCCTGCCTTATCTTTGGATACTTCTAAGTTGAGTTTGGAAGAGTCGGTCAATACTTTGTTGGAGTTGGTGCTCCCCATTGTTGGTAAAAAAGAAGAAAAAATATAATTCATTATAAGATGGAAGAAAATTATAAATTGAGCCACTTAAGGGAACTGGAAGCGGAGTCTATCCATATCATTCGTGAAGTGGCAGCTGAATTTGAGAATCCTGTTATGC
>ENA-OPXX01001082-OPXX01001082.1-human-gut-metagenome-genome-assembly--contig:-NODE-1082-length-20854-cov-6.315159_pt1 | contig 20854 bp, 20 predicted proteins | sample MGYA00241771_ERZ502046 | MGnify/ENA primary metagenome ERZ502046 (study PRJEB25962, sample SAMEA2042006) | human gut metagenome | biome: human gut; feature: human-associated habitat; material: faeces...
ATGCAAAAATAATTTCCTTTTCCACAATCTCCCTCGCACAAGCCCTTATGTTATTCGTTCTTCCAGTCCATTCTAAGGCGTTTTCTTCCTTTAGGCATTCCGTTATGCCCTGTGCTTGCTTCATGCCCTCTATGAGCCGTTCAAAGTGTTCCTGTGCCTGTCTGTCAATGTCGGCAAGGTAAGCATTGAGCCTGCCGCTTGTGAGAAGATTGGTGTATGTAATTTTGCGGTACTCCCGCAGATAGTCCAAGTGCCGCCGTCCGAATAAGTCTATCGACTGTTCCTTTTCGGGTGGTATGGTAAGGCAGGGTAAAATGTATTCGCCTTGCCGTTCGTATCTGCCGCCCATTTCCTCAAAGATTGATTGTACCATTTGTTTTTCCTCCAAATAAGATATTCACTCCATACTCATGTCTGCTATCATTAACACAATTTACGTTTTCTCCTTATCTGGTTTCATACATTATTTAAAATTAAATAAAAAAGTTAATTGGGTAAAATCATGTTTTGCTACATGTGATAAAGATGAATTGTTTTTAGGAAAAAATGTATTAAATGCGAGAATTACACAAGAACAGTTTGTTGAAGAAATGAAAAAAATTAAATAGTATGATGCTGGGGTCAAAAGCCCCTGCTGAACCTTGAAAATTTAATATTGTACAGTAAATTCAAAAACCCGCTTTTATGAGTTATAATAAAAGTAACTTATGAAAGGTGGTATATCCTATGTCTTTTCGTACCAATGAGTGCCAACAAATATCGTTGAATGATAAACTGATAAATCTTACCGAACGTGAAAAGAAAGCTTTGGATAAATCCTGGGCTAAGGTTTTTGCGGATGAAATTTTTCCTGCAATAGACGAAGAACGTTTTTCTGTTTTGTATAGTGATAAGGCGTCCAGACCTAACACACCTGTAAATGTTATTATAGGAGCCCTTATCATCAAAGAACTTTTTGATTATTCGGATGACGAGATTGTTGAAAATCTTATGTTAGATCTACATCTTCAATACGCTTTGCACACCACAAGTTATGATGAACAGCCACTTTCTGACAAAACTTTGAGCCGTTTCCGTAAAAGATGTTATGACTATGAAACACTTCATGGTGTAGATCTATATCGTGACTGTGTAAAAGACCTTGGCGGTAAGATTGCAAAAATAATGAAACTGAACGGACGTATTCGTCGTATGGATTCTATGATGATTGAATCTAACATTCGATTTTTGAGTCGTATGGAGCTGATATACACCTGTATTTCAAAACTGATTGTATATCTTACAAAGAATGCTTCTGATAAAGTTTCAGAACAATTGAAGCATTATGCAGATTCAAATGACTATAACCGCATCTTCTATCATCAAAGAAATGATGATATGGAAAATATTATTCAAATGTTGTTGACAGACAGTGATTTACTCTTAGAAATCTGCAAAACTGATTTTGAAGAAGTAACAGAATATCAGCTTTTTGTCAGATGCCTTTCTGAACAGACAGTTGTTGAAAATGAAAAGCGTCGTCTGCGAACAAAAGAAGACGGCACTATGAATTCGTCTGCACTTCAAAATCCATCAGATCCTGATGCTACTTACAGAAATAAATCCGGCAAACTGTACCGAGGTTATGCAGCTAATCTTGAAGAAACAGTTGGTAAAAATGGCTCTGTAATCACAGATTATCAGTTTGATAAAAATACACATACCGATAGTCATTTCCTTCAGGATACGCTTTCCGCAATGGAAAAGTCCGAAGAAGAAATCGTTCTGATTACAGATGGCGGATATGATGGACAGGATAACATTGCTCTTGCGAAAGAGAAAAATGTCAAGTTGGTAACAACAGCACTGATAGGTAAAGAAGCACCGGATGCTTTGGCAGACTTTGAATTTAATGAGGACGGAACCCGTCTGTTGAAATGTGCTGCAGGTCATGAACCTGTAAGCCAGAGTTTTACAAAATCAACAAGACAGTGCAGAGTATCATTTGACCGTAATCATTGTGCTGGCTGCCCATATCAGGATCAGTGCCGTCCAAAGATATATAAAAAAGTTGCCACTTTTATTACTTCAAAAAATGCATCTAACAGAGCGAAAAGCCAAAGATACATGCAGAGTGAAGAATTCAGTAACTTAGCAAGGTTGAGAAATGGTGTAGAAACCATTCCTGCTAACATCCGAAAGAATTATCATCTTGATAAACTTCCAAGAGGTAAACAGCGTGGTAAATTTTTCTTTGGAAGCAAAATAGCTGCATTAAATTTCCGAAAGCTCTTTGGATTCCGAAAGGGCTTGGGTAATTATGCTCCGAATCCAGTATTAGTGTAAAAAATACCGAAGAAATAGTAAGGAATGACAGTCAATCATACATTCTTATAACAAATCTACTGTGAAATATTAAATTTTCAAGGTCCTCTTAGAGGGTCAGATACAGAAAACACTATGTTATGACCCCAGCATCATAGTATTAAGATAATAAAACGCCCACTTTGTAGGCGTTTTATTTGAAATACAGATTTAATTCAACTATATAATTCTAAGGAACTTAATAAAATGAAGAAAAATAATATAACACTTGTATTTGTTGCTATCGTTTTTTCGATTATTGTTGGAATGATAATTGGAAAAAGCTTATTAAAGTATAAAGAAGGTGAGCCAGATGTAGTTGGCAGTTTTTCTATGAATAGAGATGAAAATTTTACAGTAGTTGCTAACAGAAAAAATATTTCTGATAAAGAAGCATTTGCAAGACTGCTTTTAAAAATGTACAAAGAGAATTCATTTCATTCAATAAAATTTTCTACAGATCATGGATATGCAACCAGCCTTGATATGACCGTATATTCTTGGAAAGAAGATATCGAAAATGGCGAATCCATTATGCAAATAGAATTTAGACCGATTGAATATGGAAAAGATTATGATCTTGTTCATAATCCGGATAAATATGTGCTTCTTATCGATGGAACAGAAATAAAGTGAAATATATAGATATGTAGATAAAGCGCAGAAAAAGAGGATTGCTCAATACAGGTTATTTTCAATTATTACCCCTAAAATGATAAAAGAGAGGCAGCGGATAATCCGTTGCCTCATTACAGTATACGACACTTAATCTAGTTCCGCCCCTAACTCATACCTCCAATACTCCGCCGCCTCATACTCCCTGGGTTCTGAGAGTACCGGTACGGTAAAGAGTTCAACCGGAACACCGAGTGTTGATGCGAAGAGCTTCATAAGATCCTCTTTCGGTGTTCGGACATCACTCTCATACTGAGCAATCCGGACATCAGCACAGCTGTCGGGAAATCCAACAGCCATGCCAAGTTCTTTTTGGGTGAGATGATTTTTTTGTCTTAAGTGTTTTAATTTTCTTCCAAATGTAATCATAGTATTATTCTCCTGTGCTTCCGAATGCCCCAGTTCCTCGTTCTTCACCAAGGTCCAGGACAAAATCTGCGATCACGACCGGTGTAATCACCAGCTGACCGACGCGTGTGTCTTTATGAATGGTCTGAGAAGATGTGCTCACGTTGCTTATAATGGCATGGATTTCACCACGATAACCGGAGTCAATCGGTGGAAGTTCACATACCAGTCCTTTTGCTGCCATGCTGCTTCGTGGAAAGACATATCCGGCAAATCCATCTGGGATGATGAGACCGAATCCAAGCGGAATTCTTGCAACCTCGCCTGGTTTTAATACGCAATCATAAGGCATGAATACATCAGCACCGGCATCATTTTCATGTGGCCGGAATGGATGATGATCTGCTTTCAGACCAAAGTCAATCAGTTTAATCTTTATGGCTGCTCATCTCCTTCCGGATCAGCAATGGATAATCTGTTTTTAAGATATCTGCAGGCATCCAAAGTTTTGAAATGGGATTCTGACAGGACATCTGTTTTTCCATGCAGCTTCCTCTCTGACAGAATGGACCGGTCAGATCTGGTGCAAAAAGAATCGGGCTTAATTTGTACAATCTTTGCCAGATATAGAGCATCACAATCCTGGTTTCATCCGTATTCCTTCTGCAGGTTCTCTGACCAATCATATGCTTCCACTGGTAAGGTGTCGCGCTGATGATCAGTACGTTTCGAAGTCCCTGAGGTGTGGCATATCCGGCTGAATCATGATCAATGCCTAAGGCACAAAGCTCTGCATAATGATCCAGATCTGACTGACAGCTTTTCTTGTAAATATCCTGGATTTCTTTATCTGCTTTCATGATTCCATATGGAATAGCAAATGCAGCATGACCGGAATAATTGCTGTACTGCAGAGATGCACTCATGTACTTTACTTCATTCTGATGTCTTGTGATCTGTGCCAGGAAGCGTCTGCTTGCACCAACAACAGCTACGGTAATGACCATGAATTTCTGCACGGTTGGATGCGGAAGCCCTGCAATGTTTTCTACAGTCTTCTGACTGTAGGATTGACGGTAAAGATCCATCAGATCTGCCATGTTCTGGATCGTATGACCGTGTTGTGTGAGTCTGGCAGCAAAGACCATATTCTGTTCTGCTTCCCGGATTCCATAGCAGTTTAAGATAGCTGTTTCAATGTGATCCATAGGCCTGTTCCTCCTTTACCAGAGCTTTTAAAAGGATCAGATAATTGATGCAGTCTGTGATTTTTTCATCCCACTGTTCCATGTCAAAATGTAACAGAGTGGAATAACACATATCGTAAAGGGATACGACATGTTTCGACATCATACCGGCCAGTGCTGCTTTTGGATCGCAGTTTTGTAAGGCGGCAGCAATCTTGAATGCACTGAGGCGGTCAATATTGTCACCGGTATATTCTTTCTTTTTATGTGCCAGAATATCGGCACACTTTCTCATCTGAAGTTCAAATACAATATTAAATTCTTCTTGTGTCATGTGATAGTTCCTCCTTTGTTTTGTGATAGTTATCGTTCGAGATCTTTGTTTTTTGATCTTACTGGTTCTGGTATCTGCATCTGAAGAATGGCATCAACATTCTGATCGGCAGTATCCAGATCTTTTAATTTTTCTTTCAAGCTGCTTATTGCTTCTTCTTCGGAAGCTATCTGCTGTTGCAGTTTTTCTTTTTGCAAAGTCAAGGTTTTTAGGCTTGTCATATTTCCATCCTGATAAAAGGATTTCAGCCAATTTCTGGCTTCTTCATATTTCTGAATTTCCTTCGCATGTTCTTTTCGGTACTTTCCTTTGTACTTTGCTTTTGAAAACTGGGAATAAACTTCCTTGTTTGCATAGTACTGACCGGTATAACGAATCTGATCGTTGAGGATCCTTAGATCGGAACGATGCTGAGCAAACTGTGTCTGCATTTCTTTCAATTCCTGCTTTGATGCAACCAGTGTATTTTTCAAATCTGACTGCGTATCAAATCCATGTTCCTGCACGTAGATAATGGTATTTGCCATTTGCTGCAGGTTAGAAAGTTTTACCCGATGAGCATAAGCCGGGCTCTGCATTGCTTTCACATTTGTCTGGAGATTTACAACCAGGCGCAGGTGAGATCTGACGTAGAGAATGGCCAATGGATCCTTGCGTAAGAAGGTCTGTTTCAGGTGTTCTTTTCCATATCGTGTTCCCAGTGAACGTTCAGTAATCCGCTTCTGTCGATCAGGATGAAGATAGCTGTATCTGCCACGATGCTCAATTACAGAGATTTGAAATTGTTCCAGAAGTTTGGATTGGAATTCATCAAAACTATTGGATGTGGAAGCACATTCATCAATCGCATTTCGCAAATATTCTTTCTGCGTAAGGAATACAGTGGATGTTGGTTTGAGACCATCTTCGATAATTTTCTGATTGATTTCATCCAGTTTTTGCTGACCATGTTTCTGTGCTATATATTCTTTTTGAGTAGTTTTTCTTTCAGCTGGAACAAGAAGATCTATCTGGTGAAATCCTTCTTGTTGACACCGTTCCATGACTGTTTTCTTGAATGCGTTCATGAATTTATCGGTGGAACGATGCTTGTAACCGGCAGCTTCCTCATGTGGCTTATCCATATACGGCTGCCTTTCCACTGCAGTCTTCCTCACACTGTTTATGACGATGTGGGTATGGATATTTCCGGACTCATTGTGACCGTCAGTATGAGTAACCACCAGTGCCTGATATCCAGGAAACATCTGCTTTGCAAGTTCCAAACTGATTGCTTGTGCTATTGGTCCGGTAAGTCCATTTTCTGTAACATCGGCTGGATCGTAGCTGATAATGTAGTGGTGACTTTTGATATCTGCACGTTTCTTATTTTTGTGAAAATGAGCATTTGTCAGTTCACATTCCTTGTCAAAAGACATCGGATCACAGTTCAGCCCATCCATATAAAACTCTTTTCGCATGATGCTTCGTCCGGATTCGTCTACAATCTTTTTCCCGGTTTTTTCATCATGTTCAAACAGAAGGTAATTGATAGCAGCTGAGTAATTTGCATTTCTGCTTTTAATGTGTTTTACGATTGCCATTCATACCACCTGCCAGTTTCAGTACCTCTTTTCTCAATAGGAATAAGTCCGTGATGCACTGATGGATTTCATTTTCTATAGCACGTGACTGACTGCCACCGCTGTTAAAATGCTTGGCAATCTGATTGAGATTCGATCCAATTTTTCCATATTCACTGACCAGTTTTCTGAGATCATTCATGTCTGCAACCACTTCAATCTGATGATTGATTTGCTTTTCAAGTAGTAGTTTTCTCACATATTCAGAACGAGAAAGTCCTGTAACGTCAGCGGCTTCATTTAATACTGCCAATTCAATATCCGTTAATTTTAATGTGATGATGTTACTCCTCTTGAGATTCTTTTCTTTCTTCTTTGGTGCCATAGTCCTCCTTCTTTTTTGATAAGACATCTTGGATGTGCGATTACACTTTTTAACCGGCTGTCCCTTCCGGTTATATAAAGTGCTGCGACTATCTTTGATAGAGAGCCAACAGATATCTTTGATGTCTGTACGAGGGTATGGGGAATCGGAATCCCCATCAAGAGACTTACCCGGAGGTATGCCGTAGCCATAAAATGGCGATACGGTAATACCTGGGTGGATCTTGCTCTTATTTGTATCCCTCTATATAACGAAACGCTCAGAGGCTGTTTTACAGTGGGGGAAAAGAAAAAATATCAAAAAATTGATGATTAATGGTGAGCTTGTGATAGAATGGAAAAAAGAGAAAAGCATAAAGGATGTAGTTGTGGAGAATATTTGTTATGATTAGAAAGTTGCTGAACGGAGATATCGATAGAGTCGCTGACATATGGTTAAAGACAAATCTGAAAGCACATTATTTTATTTCCAATCAATACTGGAAAAGTAATTATGAATTAGTAAAAGAAATGATGTCACAATACGAAGTTTATGTGTTTGAAGCAGATAAAATGATACAAGGATTTGTAGGACTAAATGATAAATATATAGAAGGTATTTTTGTCTCCGATGAAATGCAGTCATGTGGCATAGGTAAGCTTTTATTAGATTATGTTAAGGATAAAAAAGTTAGCTTACGATTAAATGTATACCAGAAGAATGCCAGAGCAATTTCTTTTTACCAAAGAGAAGGGTTCATTATTCAATGTGAAGGCTTGGATGAAGCTACTGGTGAAAAAGAGTACACTATGCTATGGAAACGAAAATAGAAATCGGAATTTGGAGAATTAGACGTTATGAGGAGCGTAAAAATATGAATGCTGACTTCAGAATAGACGGAAAAGTAATAGAAACAAAAAGGCTCATTCTTAGATCATTCAAACAAACAGATTTGGAGGATTTCTATGAGTATGCATCTGTCGAAGGTGTTGGGGAGATGGCAGGATGGAAACATCATGAAAATATTGCTGAATCTCAAAGTATTATGAATTCCTTTATCAGTGAGGATAAAGCATTTGCAATCTGTTTAAAGAAAAACAATAAAGTAATCGGTACTGTTGGCATAGAAAAATATGGGTTAGAAGATGCTTTGACAGAATTCAAGGATTATTACGGCAGAGAATTAGGATATGTTTTGAGTAAAGATTATTGGGGAAAAGGACTTATGCCCGAAGCCGTAAATGCGGTTAAAGATTATTTATTTGGCGAATTGGATTATGATTTTCTGATTTGTGGTTACTATGATTTCAATGAACAATCAAAACGAGTTCAGACAAAATGTGGCTTCAAACCATATCGTTCATTGGTCATGACAACGCAAATGGAGACAAAAGAACAAGGTACATTGATGTTGTTGCTGAATTCCAAGAAGAATATTAAATTAGTTTTTTCACATCCGGAAACCTTAATCTCCGAAAATTGGTAAAATCCAGTTTGTTGAACTGAATCCGAAAAGCATTAGGGCGCAGAGGAGATAGAATCCTTTGCGTAAAAGACTAACGAACATATTTAATGAAACATCGGAACCATCTTCTTTTTGTTGTCTACCTATAATAACGATTGGAGTAGTCGATTATAAACACTGCAATCAAAAAAATCTGAAAATATATTTATCAACATTACATAAAAGTGTGTAGATACACGGAAATGGGGAGTGTAACGATGGAGATTAAAAGAGACGCTTACCTACAGCAGCTGATCGAGCGAAAAGATAATGGAATGATAAAGGTGATTACCGGCATTCGTAGATGTGGCAAATCCTTTTTGCTGTTTACCATCTTTAAGAGATACTTACTGGAGAACGGCGTTGATGTTGATCATATTATTGAGATTGCATTGGACGGTATTGAAAATGAGGAACTAAGAGATCCTAAGGTGTGTTTCAAGTACATCAAAGATGCCATGAAAGACGATGGCAAATACTATCTGCTTCTTGATGAAGTGCAGTTTATGTCACGATTTGAGGAAGTGCTGAACAGCCTGCTCCGCATGAGCAATATTGATGTGTATGTCACCGGAAGTAATTCCAAGTTCCTGTCCAGCGACATTGTGACCGAGTTCCGTGGCAGAGGTGATGAGATTAGAATCTATCCTCTCTCCTTTGCAGAGTTTTATTCTGTCTATGACGGCGATTATGATGATGCCTGGGATGACTACATGATCTACGGAGGATTGCCGCAGATCGTAAGTTTCCAGAGCGAACGACAGAAAGCGGACTATCTGAAGAACATCTTTGCAAATGTCTATCTGAAGGATGTTATTGAAAGAAATAAGATTCAGAACGTGGATGAGATTGGGATTCTGGTTGATGTGCTTGCATCTGCAATCGGCGCACCGACCAACCCTTCAAAGATTGCCAATACATTTGCCAGTGAGCGCCAGATGACTTATGCTAATAAAACCATTTCCAAGCATATCGACCATTTGACAGATGCCTTTTTGATTTCCAAGGCAAGCCGATACGATATTAAGGGCAGAAAGTATATCGGTGCAAATCTGAAATACTACTTTACTGATCTGGGACTGAGAAATGCTCGTTTGAATTTCAGACAGCAGGAGCCTACTCATATCATGGAGAACATTGTTTATAACGAGCTGCTGATCCGTGGCTACAATGTTGATGTGGGTGTCGTGGATATCTTCGATAAGGATAAAGAGGGCAAACGTGTTCGCAAGCAGTTGGAGGTTGACTTTGTGGTGAATCAAGGAAACCAGAGATACTATATCCAGGTTGCATATGACATGACTTCGGAAGAAAAACAGACGCAGGAGTTCAATTCTCTGCGTAATATCCCGGACTCTTTCAAGAAGATCGTCATTGTAAATGGCAGCAAAAAGCCTTGGAGAAATGATGAAGGTTTTGTCATCATGGGAATGAAGTATTTCTTGCTGAATGCGAATAGTCTGGAATTTTAAGTCGATTTGAGTTGTTGCTGTGGTGTTGTTCTATTTCAAAAAAGAGTGAAATGATATAAATAAGGCCACGGCTGATTTCGTGTTGGAACAGCCGTGGCTCAGTTTATTTTTTTATCCGTACAAACGAGACTGTTCCGCAGATTATGTAGAACAGACAGAGTACGATTCCGATAGTGAGAATATACGAGAATAAAGATGAACTTAAGAACGAGATAAACAAAAGTTTGTTGAATGAAGTATATACAAATAAAGCCACAACAGAGTATCGAGAAACCAAGCTGGCTAATTTACGAGTTATTATTCGAAAACCTTATTGTGAAATCGATACGGAAAATGTAGCAACGCTTCAATTCCTGGATTTGATAAAAGAGGTTGTAGATATTTCTGAAGTGGATGGAGAAGAATTGACAAATAGATTGATTGATTATATGAAAAAGAAGAATATCAAGTTTGAAAATTTGAAACCGTTTTTGCCATATTATCCGGAGAGAATTTATAAAAATATGATTATCAGAGATTCAGCCGATATATTTTGACTTTTGAAAAAGTTGAAATCACATCGGCGTTTTTCTTTTACTGAATATCATAGAAAAATGCAAAAATTTCAAAAAGATTGCTTTTGACCACTGTAAAATATGCCCTGAGCGTTTTGTTATATGAAAGGATAATTTTTCTTTCATATTTCAAAGAAAAGAGGATAAAGAAGTGTCAGAGAAAAGAGAGAAGAAATCGTTGAGTACAGATAGGTAAATCAGCCATTTTACTATTAGAAAAATAAGCTAATTACAATCAATAAAGCTGGTGCGGGATTTTGTATCCAGTACCGGCTTTATTGATTTCACTCATGTTCGTATCATGAAATTCCATAAAAAATAATCAATTTCCAGCTAACACAATTCGATTTTTGTGAAAAATAATTGACAAAGAAGAAGTATTACTCCATAAGCGTTCTAAAAAGAACGATTATGGAGGTTAAGATGTATTTCTGGGACAAGCATAAAGCAATTACAAGCTATTATGAATTGCTTTCCGGCGAGGTATGTGACCGGTATGAGTTAACACAGATGGAATATGATATACTTATGTTCCTGCATAATAATCCACAGCTTAATACCGCTGCGGAAATAGTAAAGATTAGAAAATCAACAAAATCACATGTTTCAACTTCATTGAAAAAACTGGAAAACAGAGGATTTGTTAAAAGAATACAAAGTGAAGATAATAAAAAGCATATTGAGATTGTTTTGCTGGACAGGGCAGCGCTAATTGTGGAAGCAGGGCTCAACGCACAAAAACAGTTTGCACAAGATGTTTTAAGCGGATTGACAAAAGAGGAAAGGCATATGTGTATCAAGGTCTTTGACAAGATCTGTAATAATGCAGAAGAACATTTAAGAGAGTATAAGAGGAGTATGTTTAATAATGAGAGAAAACAATTATAAACCACAGATTCCAGATGGGATGGAAGCAATATTCGATGCAGCGTATTTGATTTTTGACTTATAGCAATCCTCGTAAATAATGCATTTAAGACAGTTCAGCAGAGTGCGAAAGCAAGGAATATATTTGCAGATGGACGGATATTGGATTCAGGTCTAAAAAAGAACTTTTCTCATACAGGTATATGATTTATAATCATAATAAAAGGAAGATACTATAGTAATTCTTGTAAATAATGTATATTGATTCAGCTCATCAGAACATGAAATCCTGTTGAACTGTCTTAAATGCATTAATAAGAGGATTGTTAAACAGTGGCAACCGATGTTTCACGTGAAAACGAAAAGGATGGGATGATTATGAAAAATTACTCAGAAGATGTAAACAGACAGTATCATATTCAAGTGGCAAAAGGTGAAGTGGGCCGTTATGTGATCCTTCCGGGAGATCCGAAAAGATGTGTAAAGATTGCACAGTATTTTGATAATCCTGTGCTGATCGCAGACAACAGGGAATATATCACTTATACAGGAACACTGGATGGAGTGAAGGTCAGTGTAACGTCAACCGGTATTGGTGGCCCATCAGCGTCCATTGCAATGGAAGAGCTGTATCGCTGTGGAGCGGATACTTTTGTCAGAATCGGAACCTGTGGTGGAATGCAGACGGAAATAAAAAGTGGAGACATTGTAATTGCGACAGCAGCAGTACGTATGGAAGGAACAAGCAGAGAATATGCGCCAATTGAATATCCGGCAGTGGCAAATCTGGATGTGACCAATGCTCTTGTTGAAGCTGCGAAGGAGAAAGGATTTATATATCATACAGGTGTGGTACAGTCTAAAGATTCTTTCTATGGACAGCATGAGCCGGAAGCAATGCCGGCAGGTTATGAGTTGATCAATAAATGGGAAGCCTGGAAACGAATGGGATGTCTTGCTTCTGAAATGGAATCCGCGGCACTTTTCATCGTAGCCGGTAAACTCAGGGCGAGGATGGGTTCCTGTCTGTTGGTATTGGCAAATCAGGAGAGAGAGAAGCTGGGTCTTGAGAATCCGGTTGTACATGACACAGACATGGCAATCCGGGTAGCTGTAGAGGCAATCCGCAGAATGATTAAAGAAGATCAGGGACAAGTTCTGTAAGGACGGAGGTGACAGAGAATGCAGAATCTGGAAAAATCAATGATCAGCAAACTGATTGAGACTGCAATGGAACAACTCAAATTTTCTTATACACCCTATTCAAATTTTAAGGTTGGTGCATCATTACTTACAAAAAACGGACAGATTTATACAGGGTGTAACATTGAAAATGCGGCATATACACCTACGAACTGTGCAGAACGAACTGCAATTTTCAAAGCAGTGAGCGAAGGCGTCAGGGAGTTTGACACAATTTGTATTGTGGGTGGAAAAGATGGGATTTTGACAGAGTATACAGCTCCCTGTGGTGTCTGCCGTCAGGTAATGATGGAGTTCTGTGATCCGGAGACATTTCGGATTATTCTGGCAATAGATAAAGAGCATTATGATATCTACACACTGAAGGATTTGCTACCGCTGGGATTTGGACTACGAAATCTGATAAATTCCCGAGAAATATAAGGTAAACGCCCATCATTGCAAGTAATTTTTAATTGCGAAAAGTAAAAAAAGTGAATGACGAATAAAAGGGAACAGGAAAAGGTCAGCGATTAATAAAATGTAAGAGAAGGAGTAAACATAAATGAAAAATTACGACAGAATTTTTGTAATTGTACTTGATTCTCTGGGAATCGGGGCAATGCCGGATTCAGCAAAATTTGGTGACATCGGGGTGGATACTTTTGGACATATTCTTGAGAAAATGGGTTCTCTGGAGATTCCAAATCTTAGAAAACTGGGAATGCTGAATCTTCATCCGGCAGGAAAAATGGCGGGCGTTGAGAATCCCAAGGGGCGATATACGCATCTGGGTGAAGCTAGCAATGGAAAAGATACCATGACCGGACACTGGGAGATGATGGGAATCAAAACAGAAAAACCATTTAAAACCTTTACAGAAACAGGATTCCCGCCGGAATTGATCGCAGAACTGGAGAAAAGATGCGGAAAAAGAGTGATAGGAAACAAGAGCGCAAGCGGAACGGAGATTATTGAGGAACTTGGCGAAGAGGAGATTCAGACGGGTGCAATGATTGTTTATACTTCAGCAGATTCTGTTCTTCAGATTTGCGGAAATGAAGAAACTTTTGATCTTCAGAATCTGTACCGCTGCTGTGAAATTGCAAGAGAAATTACCATGAAGGATGAATGGAGAGTTGGCAGAGTTATTGCAAGACCGTACATTGGTAAGAAAAAAGGTGAATTTAAACGTACCAGTAACCGTCATGATTATGCATTGAAACCCACCGGACTTACCACGTTAAACGTGTTGAAAGATCATGGATTTGATGTGATTGGTGTTGGAAAGATTCATGATATTTTTTGCGGAGAAGGCATTACAGAAACTTATCATTCAGACAGCTCTGTACATGGAATGGAGCAGACAATTGAAATCTGCAAGAGAGATTTCAGAGGGTTATGTTTTGTTAATCTTGTAGATTTTGATGCATTATGGGGACACAGAAGAAATGTGGAAGGTTACGGAAAAGAGATTGAGAAATTTGACAAAAATCTGAGTGTGTTGTTAGAAGAAATGAGAGAGAATGATCTGCTTATTCTCACTGCAGATCATGGAAATGATCCGACTTATACAGGAACTGACCATACAAGAGAATATGTACCATTCATTGCTTACTCAAAGAGAATGAAAAATGGCGGTGCGATAAAAGACGAAGATACTTTTGCTGTGATCGGTGCTTCTGTGGCGGAGAATTTTGGAGTGCCAATGCCTGAGGGAACAATTGGACATTCTGTTTTAAAAGAGTTAATGTAATAACGATTGTAAAAAAAGACAGGAATATTGAAAACAGGCGTTTTCAATCTCCTGTCTTTTGTGCTAAAATAGGAAAAGAATTTATCTGACTAAATCGTTAAAGAGAGACAAGTGATAAATTGTAAAAAGATAAAATGATATAGAAAGGAAACAGTTTTTATGGAAACAGGAACAATTTTTAAATTTCATAATGACCTGGATACAGACCAGATCATAGCATCACAGTATCTGTTACTTCCTAATCTGGATGAGATGAAAGGTCATGCATTTGAATCTCTGGATCCGGATTTTTCAAAGAAAGTAAAACCGGGAGATTTCGTGGTAGGTGGAGAAAACTTTGGATGTGGTTCTTCCAGAGAGCAGGCGCCTGGTGTTCTGAAAGCGTTGGGAGTACAGGCAGTTGTAGCAAAATCTTTTGCACGAATCTTTTACAGAAACTCTATTAATATTGGTTTGCCGGTAATTGTCTGCAAAGATCTTCCGGACGAAGTAAATACCGGAGATAAGATGGTTCTTCATATGTCAGAGGGAACAGTTGAAGCTAACGGAAAAACATATTCCTGTACAAAGCTTCCGGAATATATGCAGAATATTTTGAATCAGGGTGGTCTGATCGCATCTCTGAACAAGGAGGAGAAGTAAAATGGGAATGACAATTGCAGAAAAGATTATTGCTGCGGCAGCAGGTGTTGACAGCGTAAAACCGGGAGATATCCATACAGTTAAACTTGATCGTCTCATGAGTAATGATGGAACCACACATCTTACGGTTGATATGTATAACAATAAATTGAAAAATCCGCACATTGCAGATACAAGCAAGCTGGTGTTTATCGTGGATCATAATGTACCATCTGACAGCCCGAAAACAGCAGCATCTCAGAAGAAGATGCGAGATTTTGCAAAAGAACATAACATTGATTTCTGGGAAGGAAAAGGTGTCTGCCATCAGGTTATGATCGAGAATTATGTCCGTCCGGGTGAACTGATCTTTGGTGCAGACAGCCATACCTGTTCATACGGTGCATTAGGTGCATTTGGAACAGGCGTAGGATGTACAGATTTCCTTTATGGTATGGTAACAGGTACTTCATGGGTACTGGTTCCTGAGAGCGTAAAATTTAATCTGACAGGTAAACTTCCGGAAGGAGTTTACGCAAGAGATCTGATTCTTACAATCATTGGGGAAATCGGAGCAAATGGATGTAACTATCAGGCAATGGAATTTACAGGCGAGGGTGCGAAAACACTCAGTATTAGTGATCGTATGGCGCTTTGCAACATGGCAGTAGAAGCCGGTGCAAAGACAGGTATCTTTGAAGCAGATGAGAAAGCTATTGAATATTTGAAAGAACATGGACGTGAGCCAAAGGCTGTATATCACAGTGATCCGGATGCAGTTTATGCGAGAGAATATACATTTGATTTATCAAAAGTCCGTCCTGTAGTTGCGAAACCTGATTTTGTAGACAATGTTGTGCCTGCAGAAGAAGCCTGCGGAATTGAAATCAATGAAGCATTTCTGGGATCCTGTAACAACGGACGTATTGAAGATCTGCGTGTCGGTGCAGAAATTATCAAGGGCAAGAAGGTTGCTGAGGGCGTCAGATTTCTCGTTGTGCCTGCAAGCCAGACTATTTACCGCCAGGCATTAAAAGAGGGGCTTATTGACACGTTTATGGAGGCTGGAGCCATTGTTATGAATCCGAACTGCAGTGTATGCTGGGGAAGCTGTCAGGGTGTGATCGGTGAGAACGAAGTTCTGATCAGTACAGGAACACGTAATTTCAAAGGTCGTGCAGGACACCCAAGCTCCAAAGTATATCTGGGATCAGCAGCTACTGTTACAGCATCTGCCATTACAGGAAAGATTGCGCTGGCAAGTGAGGTGTGATGCTAATTATAAATGTTTCACGTGAAACATTTAACCGAATCAAGTAAATTTCCTGCGAAGGTCGCGAAAAGCAATAGACAGCAGGTGGAGATTTGTTTGTATCAGGAGGAGAGCAAGCTCATCCTGATAAACTGCGGAGTAGTTATTCGGTATGGTATAGAGTCGCGTAGCAAAGCGGATATTCACAATTCATTTGAATGAATTTTAACTTGTGACTGTGAAAGTACTGAACAGTTACAAGTGAAGATAGAAGATAAGAGGTAAGATTATGGAAAAATTCACAGGAAAAGTGTGGGTTCTGGATGATGACATTGATACAGATATTATTATTCCAACAGAATATCTCGCACTGAAAACAATCGACGATATGAAACAGTACGGATTCAGTCCTCTGCGTCCGGAACTGGCAGGACAGATTCAGAAAGGCGACATTATTGTTGCAGGAAAGAACTTTGGATGTGGTTCTTCCAGAGAACAGGCACCGGAAATTATCAAAGCACTGGGAATTCAGTGTGTAATTGCCAAATCTTTTGCGAGAATTTTCTTCAGAAATTCTATTAATAATGGTCTGTTACTGATCGAGCAGCCAGATCTTCATGATGATATCAAAGAAGGTGATGAAGTCACTGTGGTAATGAATGAACATGTAGATTACAATGGAAAACAGTACCCGATTGCTTCTCTTCCGGAAAATCTGATGAGCATTATTCAGGCTGGCGGACTTGTAAAAGCCATGCGCAAACTGAATGGGCTGGATTGATTTGGAAAGGAGAGGAAAATGGGCGAGACAGTTATTGAGAAAATTATAAGAAACAATGTTGGAAAAACAGTAAAGCCTGGAGACATTGTAACGGTCAATGTAGACAGGGTTATGATTCATGATATATTTATTCCATTTGTAGCAGAAAAGTTTGAAGAAATGGGCTTTACGAAGCTCTGGGATCCAGATAAAGCAGTACTCATATATGACCATCTGGTTCCTGCAAGTCAGTTAGATGATACCAGACATTTCCATGCGGGAGATGCTTTTGCCAGGAAATATGGCATGAAAAATGTTCACAGAAGTGATGGAATCTGCCACCAGTTAATGACAGAGGCAGGTTATGTAAAACCGGGAAATATTGTATTTGGTACAGACAGCCATACCACTACCTACGGATGTGTAGGCGCTTTCTCTTCCGGTATCGGATATACAGAGATGGCAAGTATTCTGGGAACAGGAACTATGTGGATCAAAGTTCCTGAGACAATTAAGGTTGTGATCGAGGGAGAACTTCCGGAAAATGTTATGTCCAAAGATATCATCCTGCGTCTGATCGGTGATCTGGGAGCTGATGGAGCAACATACAGAGCACTTGAATTTACCGGCAGTACAGTAAAGAATATGACAGTAGCAAGCCGCATGACTATGGCAAATATGGCGATTGAGGCAGGGGCAAAATGTGCGCTGTTTACACCGGATGAAAAAACTGCAGAATATTGTGACATAGAGTTAAATGAGTTCCAGAAGAGCCTTACAGGAGATGAAGATGCAACCTATATGAAAACAATCACTTATCGCGCAGAGGATTTTGTACCGGTTATGGCATGTCCGTCTCAGGTAGATAAGATTAAAAATGTAAGTGAGCTTGAAGGAACAGAAATAGATCAGGTATTTATCGGTTCCTGTACAAATGGCCGTCTGGAGGATCTCAGAGCTGCAGCAGAGGTGTTAAAGGGCAAAAAGGTAGCAGATTACGTTAAATTGATTGTAACTCCTGCAAGTCGTAAAATATACTGTCAGGCAATTGCAGAGGGAATTATGGATACTCTGGCAGAAGCAGGTGCAATGATCACACATCCCGGATGTGGATTATGCTGTGGACGTGCAGGAGGTATCCTTACCGACGGTGAACGTGTAGTAGCTACAAATAACAGAAATTTCCTTGGTCGAATGGGAACATCTAAGGTAGAGATTTACCTTGCATCACCAAAAACAGCAGCAGCGTGTGCAATTGCTGGTAAAATTGTAAATCCAGAGAAATAAAACGTACAATAAAATCAATGCGATATAAATCGTACAGATAAGCAACGAAACTACAGAATAACAAAAGAATAAAATTAACGGATAAGTCCATTGCATTATTTATAAAAGGAGTAAGCAGTGGACTTATTTTATGTTATAGGAGATTACTTTGTAATGTTCCTATAACATACATAAAGGCGCAGAGAAAGTAAAGCCTTTCAGGCAGGAGCGCACTGCGGTGTAGAGGAATTATATCGCTGAAGCTACCTGCCGCAGACGGAGAATCTTGCTTGCAGGATTTTTCTTGTGTCAGAGAATGACACTGTAATATGTTTCATATCACATAATCAATCATCTGACGGGATAATAAGGAAAGAAAAGGCGTGGAAAAGCCTGTAAATTTGATTGCATAGAAAAAGTTTCTCAGACAGAATTGTCCAGTGTGAGTCTGATCTCCGACGAAAACATGTGCTTTTTGAACTTAAAATTGAACAAAAAGAATCCGCGAAATGACAAGAAAGCCGCATAAATAAAAGGAATTTCAAAAACATCAAAACTTAAATTGAACATATATTGAACTAAAATAAGAAAAGTTAAATTCTGGTTCAACGTATAGTTCAAAATATAAATTAAACTAATTGAACCAGTGCAATAAAAACAATTAACACGTTCAATACAGTTCAATTAATAATGAACTATAAAATGAACTAAAAATTGAACCTTGCTGATAAAATTGAAAATAATAAAATTTACCGTTGAATTATTAGTTCAATTATAGTATAATAGCAAAGAAAAAAACTTGAAAAAGCTGATAAAATGCGGGATTTAAAAATGAACAGAACATATATTCACGTATGATGCTGAAAGAAATACATTTGAACTTAATTAATGTTTGTAGGTCTGTATTTTGATTCCCGTATAAACAATATAATATATCTGTTCTTTCTATAACATATATGCGAAAGAATTAAGAAATATAACAATAACCATTGATTATAAAAATGTAATTTGTTTTTTACAGAGAACGGAGATAGTATTTATGAATAATATATTTGCTGAACGATTAAAAAAAGCAATGGAACAGAAGAATATGAAGCAGATCGACCTTGTAAAAAAGGCGGCAGAGCAGGGCGTGAAACTTGGAAAGAGTCATGTGAGCCAGTATCTGAGTGGAAAAACAACTCCCAGATCAGAAATTCTTAATTTTCTGGCGACAACATTAGGAGTAGAAACTGAATGGCTGAAAGGAACCGATGTATCTGTAGACACTTTAAAGAAAGAGACAAATGAGGCAGGAATTCAAATGGAAAATATGAAATTTGATTACAATTATAATAATATGAAAGAAAATACCAGGGAGACAGTTGAGGAAGTACAGGTTCGTGAATTTAAAAAATCATCTAAATTAAACAACGTATTATATGATGTAAGAGGACCGGTTGTAGAAGAAGCTGCACGTATGGAAAACGCAGGAACTCAGGTTTTGAAACTGAATATCGGAAATCCGGCACCATTTGGATTCAGAACACCGGACGAAGTGATTTATGATATGAGACAGCAGCTGACAGAGTGTGAGGGATATTCTCCTGCAAAAGGTTTGTTTTCTGCCAGAAAAGCAATCATGCAGTATGCACAGTTGAAAAAGCTCCCTAATGTATCAATTGAGGATATTTATACAGGAAACGGTGTCAGTGAACTGATTAATCTCTGTATGTCAGCTCTGTTGGATAATGGAGATGAGATTTTGATTCCATCTCCGGATTATCCGTTGTGGACTGCATGTGCAACTTTAGCTGGTGGAAAAGCAGTACATTATATTTGTGATGAGCAGGCAGAATGGTATCCGGATATGGATGATATCAGAAAGAAAATTACCAGCAGAACAAAAGCAATCGTTATTATAAATCCGAATAACCCGACTGGTGCGTTGTATCCGAGAGAGATATTACAACAGATAGTAGATATTGCCAGAGAACATCATCTGATCATTTTCTCTGATGAAATCTATGACCGTCTTGTAATGGACGGAGCAGAACATATTTCCATTGCTTCAATGGCTCCGGATTTATTCTGTGTAACATTCAGCGGTTTATCCAAATCACATATGATCGCAGGCTTTAGAATCGGATGGATGATTCTCAGTGGCAATAAGGCAGTTGCAAAAGATTATATAGAAGGAATCAAGATGCTTTCTAATATGAGACTTTGTTCTAATGTACCGGCGCAGTCAATTGTTCAGACTGCATTGGGCGGACATCAGAGTGTGGAGAGTTATATTGTTCCTGGTGGACGTATTTATGAGCAGAGAGAATTTATTTATAATGCGCTGACAGATATTCCGGGAATTACCGCTGTGAAACCGAAAGCTGCATTTTATATGTTCCCTAAGATCGATACAAAGAAATTTAATATCGTAAATGATGAGAAATTTGCATTAGATTTATTAAAAGAGAAGAAGATTCTGCTTGTACATGGCGGTGGATTTAACTGGCATCAGCCGGATCACTTCAGAGTGGTTTATTTACCAAGAATAGAAGTATTAAAAGAAGCAGCCGGCAAAATCAGAGATTTTCTGGAATATTACCAGCAGGAAATATAATCTGTCAGTGAGAAATGGGTACTATGTTTCACGTGAAACATAGTACCCATTTCCTGATATTATAAAAACTTTTGGTCAAACGGATAAAATCATCCATTTTGCTACGCAGCTCTACATCGAATAATTGTGCTGCAGTAGATTTGCTTGACTCGGGTCAAGCGGATAAAATCATCCGCTTCGCTACGCAGCTCTACACCGAATAACTGCT
>ENA-OPXX01001091-OPXX01001091.1-human-gut-metagenome-genome-assembly--contig:-NODE-1091-length-20773-cov-1.732020_pt1 | contig 20773 bp, 19 predicted proteins | sample MGYA00241771_ERZ502046 | MGnify/ENA primary metagenome ERZ502046 (study PRJEB25962, sample SAMEA2042006) | human gut metagenome | biome: human gut; feature: human-associated habitat; material: faeces...
ACCTTTATATTTTAATAATTCTGGATGTTCTGCCTCGCGAAGATAAATCCCCTTTTTTTCATTCAGACAAATATCCCCGCCGCTATAAGCCCGTACCACCTGCGGTTTGATATCAGCTGAAAGATTAACATCCACAGTGTCTAAATGGGCAACAAAACCAACCGCCGGAACTTGTTCATCGCTTCCGGCTGGTAAATTAGCCGGAAGTTTACCTGTAAGAACAGAATATTCACTGATCTCAAGATTAACTAAGCCCAGTTCGGCAAGATCTTTTTTTAATAATTCAGCTAAACTTCTCTGTCCTTCTGTAGAAGGAACTACTGCCTGAGAAGCATCACTTTGACTTGTTACTGCTACATAACGTAAAAAACGTTCTAATAAACGTGCCTGCATTCTTCTGCCCCCTTACTGATCGTTAAAACCGTCTCGGATAAACATAATCTGCCTGGAACCCCAGTGGTATATCCAGCCACCAGAATAAGTATAACATAAAGGTAAGAGAAACCAATAGTGCTATAGTATACGGCAGCATCATGGAACTTAATGTACCAATACCAGCATTTTTTACATATTTCTGGCAATACAGAATTATTAAAGGATAAAAAGCAAACATTGGTGTTACAACATTGACCGCAGAATCACTGACACGGAAAGCAACTTGTGTCAGTTCAGGCGCAATTCCTACCGCCATCAGCATCGGAACAAATATCGGAGCCAGAATAGCCCATTTTGCCGAAGCAGATGTAATTATAAGATTAAGCAGAGCAACAAAAACAATAATACCGAAAACAGTTACCTGCGGCGGTAAATTCAATGATTTTAAGAATTCTGCGCCGGATACAGCAATCAGTGCTCCCATGTTCGATGCGCCAAATGCATATAGAAATTGAGCAGCAAAAAAATAAAATACGATCAGCTGCACTAAAGTTTTCGTAATCTCTTCCATTGCCGCCGTAACATCTTTAGGTGATTTGAATTTGCCGCAGGAAATACCATATACTAAGCCAACCAAAGCTGCAAAAATAAAAATCAGCGACACTATCGACTGCATTATCGGAGCCTTAAAGCTGGCAACAACGCCATCAGGAGCACGCAGGATAGAATCTGCCGGATACAGTGCTGCGGCAAGCCCGGTCAACATCAACAGCAATACTGCTGTAGCTATTTTAAAAGCCCTGTTCTCCGAAGGCGTAATCGAGCTGTTATTTTCGTTGCCCAAGTCCAGATCGTCATCAAGCGGACAAGCCTTCCAAAGCCATGGGTTAGTAATCTTTTCCGTTACCCACCAGCAAGCACCAATAACTATAAACGTAGAAGCAAACGCATAAAAATAGTTGCATAATACGTTTACCTGATATCCCGGATCAATAATCTGGGCCGCACTTTGAGTAAACCCCTGAATAACAGGATCAATAGCCGAAGGCGTATAGTTGGCAGCAAACGCGCCGGCAATACCTGCAAAAGAAGCAGCAATACCTGCTAAAGGATGCTTGCCTACTGCATAAAACATATAAGCGGCTATCGGGATAATGATAACATAACCAGAGTCAGGCCCCAGGTGACTGAGCATCCCTACCAGAATAACTACCGGTGTGATCAGAACTTTAGGTGTTATAGAAAGAATCTTTTTTAACCCTGTATTAATGTAACCAGACCCATCGGCAATACCAATACCAAGTGTTGCTACGATAACCATACTTAGCGGCGGGAAATTTGCATAATTAGTGACCATTTTACTCATTAAATCAACTAGCGCCTTACCGCTGAGCATATTAGTTATTTCGATCGGCCTGCCGGTCGCCGGATGCACATAATTGAAATGTATCTGCGCTAAAACTGCCGACACTACACAAACCAAAAGAAAGGCACTGATGAAAAGAATCGTAATATCAGGTATTTTATTACCGATACGTTCTATAAATCCTAATATGCCTCCTACCTGCTGTTTACTTTGACTTTGCTGCAATTTTGAAGCCTCCTAACTAATTTTATCTGAGAAATATCATATTTTAGTATTATAGCAAAAGTCAGTCAGCAATACCACTTACTGCAGCAACCTTTATAAAAATTTTGTACTCTTTTCATAAAAAACTGCCGCAAGCTTTTCGCTCTTGGCAGATCCTTTTCTTTATGCTTTTCTCACTGCAGCAACCATCTCTTCAACATATTTTTTTACCGGTCCTGCGGCATCTTTTCCATATTGCTCAACTATCTTCACAATCGCGCTGCCAACTATCGCTCCATCACTTAGCCCAGCCATTTTTTCAGCCTGTTCTGGCGTAGCGATGCCAAACCCTACTGCAACAGGAGTATCGGTGACTTCACGAATACGTTTGACTATCGCTCCAATATCTGTAGTTATATTACTGCGGATACCTGTAACTCCCAATGAAGAAACAACATAAATATACCCCATGGCCTCTCTGGCGATCATTTGAATACGGTCATCAGACGTTGGAGCTATCAATGAAATAAGATCAACATCGTATTTCCTGCAATTAGAAAGCAGTTCATTTTTTTCTTCATAAGGCAAATCAGGTACGATAACGCCATCAATTTCCAGCTGACGGCATTTTTCCATAAACCGCTCAGTTCCGTAAATAAAAATCGGATTGACATAAGTTAAAAATACCAACGGTACCTGAGTGACATTTCGTACTTCTGCCAGCATATCAAAAAGCTTATCCGTAGTAGTACCTGCATTTAACGCTCTGACATTGGCCCGCTGAATAACTTCTCCTTCTGCAACAGGATCAGAAAAAGGTATGCCTATTTCAATAATATCGGCACCTGCTGCAGCCATTGCCAATATCAGTTCTTTACTAACTTCAAGATTGGGGTCTCCTGCTGTAATAAACGGAATGAAGCATTTCTTTTTATTTTTGAAAGCCTGCCTTATTTTACTCATGTAAATCTACCCCCATATATCTGGCAATCGCCGCTACATCTTTATCTCCACGTCCAGACAAATTGACGACAATGATTTTCTCCTTTGACATTTCAGGCGCAACCTTCATCGCATAAGCCAGCGCATGCGCACTTTCGATAGCCGGAATAATTCCTTCCGTTTCAGATAAATAACTGAATGCCCGTACTGCTTCAGCATCTGTAATGGCTACATAGCTGGCACGTCCGGTATCATATAAATGTGCATGTTCAGGTCCGATCCCCGGATAATCAAGTCCAGCTGAAATTGAATACACCGGTGCTATCTGACCATACTTATCCTGCATAAAATACGATTTCATCCCGTGAAAAATTCCCAGGCTACCGCGATTAATCGTAGCCGCAGTCTCTTCCGTTTCAATGCCGCGCCCTGCAGCTTCAACGCCAATGAGCTGAACATCCGTCTCAGAAATAAAATCATAAAATAAACCCATCGCATTAGAACCACCACCGACACAGGCCATCACAATATCGGGTAAACGCCCCTCTTTAGCCAGCATCTGTTCTTTTACTTCTTTTCCTATTACACGCTGAAAATCACGAACTATTTCCGGATAAGGATGCGGCCCCATCACACTGCCTAAAACATAATACGTATCATTAACATTTGCGGTCCACGAACGCAAGGCTTCATTAACAGCATCTTTCAAAGTCATCGTGCCAGTTTCAACCGGTACTACCTTTGCTCCCAGCAGCTCCATGCGGAAAACATTCAATGCCTGCCGCTCTGTGTCTTCCTTTCCCATATAAACAACACATTCCATATCCATCAAAGCTGCTGCTGTGGCCGTAGCTACACCATGCTGCCCCGCCCCAGTTTCAGCAATTACACGTTTTTTTCCCATTTTTTTAGCCAGCAGCACCTGCCCTAAAACATTATTGATTTTATGAGAGCCGGTGTGATTCAAATCTTCACGCTTTAAATATATTTTGGCTCCACCTAAATCACGAGTCATTTTCTCAGCAAAATATAATAATGAAGGCCTGTTTGCATATTCACGATATAAAGTTTGCAGTTCCTCCATAAACTGCGGTTCGTTTTTATAATAATCATATGCACGCTCTAATTCCAAAACCGCATTCATCAGGGTTTCCGGAATATATTGTCCGCCATACCTGCCATATCTTCCTTTAGTCATTTTCTCTGCTCCCTTTCACTGCGGCAATAAACGCACGCATTTTTTCAAAATCTTTACTGCCGTCAGTTTCCACCCCGCCGCTCACATCAACAGCATATGGTTTTGCTTCTAAAGCCTCTTGTACATTTTTCGCATCCAAGCCTCCAGCAAGAAAAAACGGACGCTGCAATTTAATATTTTTTAAAATCTCCAAGTCAAAGCGCTGACCGCTGCCGCCATAGGCAGTCTTTGTATAAGTATCAAGCAGCATATAATCACATTCATAATCAATCGTGTTCTCAAAACTCTCTGTATTTCTCACGCGCAGAACTTTTATCACAGGCAAATTTATTTTACGACGCAGCTCCCTGCAATACTCCTGACTTTCGTCACCGTGCAGCTGCACCATATCAATAATGCGTTCTACCGCCAGCCGTTTGATAAAATTAATATCTTCTTTTACAAAAACACCTACAGTCCGAACCCTCAAATCCAGTTCTGCCCGCAGTTTTGCAGCTTGCTCTGCCGAAACCTGCCTTGGACTGGCCGCAAAAACGAACCCGGCATATTCCGGCAACAGTATGTTGGCAAATTCGATATCTTCTTTACGTTTTAACCCGCATATTTTAACCTTAGTCATTCATCTCACCTGAAAGCCGCTGTAAATCTAAAGTAATATTATTGCTTCTCATCAGCATTTCACCAATCAAAACGCCATTTACACCAGCGGTACGCAGCAGTTTAATGTCTGCTGCACACGTAATCCCGCTTTCAGAAACAAATATTTTATCTCGTGGTACAAGCGACCTCAAACGCAGGCTATTCTGTAAATCAACACTGAAATCTTTCAAATTACGGTTATTGACGCCGATAATTTCTGCGCCCGCATTCAGTGCCGACTCCACTTCTGACTCATCATGTGCTTCAACTAAAACATCCAAACCCACACTGGCGGCAATATCTAAAAATTCTCTGATCATGGATGTTTCCAACAGTGCACAAATCAGCAGTACGGCATCAGCACCAATAGTTTTCGCTTCATAAATCTGATATTCACTGATTATAAAATCTTTGCGTAAAACCGGTAATTTCACTGCAGTACTGATCGCCTGTAAATACTCGTCTTTACCTAAAAAAAACTGCGGTTCTGTTAAACACGAAATAGCCGCTGCACCTGCAGTTTCATAATCTCTGGCCAGTCGCAAATAGTCAAACTCTTTGCTAATAATACCTTTAGAGGGTGAAGCCTTCTTGACCTCAGTAATAAAATTCATCCCATCTCTTGACAAACGAGTACGAAACCCACGGTTATTTTTAGGTAAACTCTCAGCGTCAGATCTAACTTTATTTAAATCTTTTATTCTTTGCAGTTGCTCTACTCTGAGCCGTGTAGCCGCTGCAATTTCATCTAAAATCATCATCCACCTCAACCATTGCTCAGTGCGATCAGCTGCTGCAATTTCTGCAAGGCTTTGCCATTGTCAAGCGTTATCCTTGCAAGTTCAATACATTCTTTAATTGAACCTTTGCCTCCCAAATACAAACTCAACCCAGAATTTAAAACTACTGCATCACGTTTTGCGCCTTGTTCCCTACCACTCAAAATATCATAGGTTATACCTGCATTGATTTTTGCATCACCGCCCATAAGATCACTTTTTTTGCAGGGGATAAACCCAAAAACCTGTGGGTCAAGTGTATAAGTCGTTATTTCACCATCATTAATCTCTGCTATCGTATTCGTTGAAGAAACAGTTACTTCATCAATCCCATCATTACCGTAAACAACAATGCCACGCTTAACCCCCAAGTTAGCAAGTACTTTCGCTAAAGGTTCTACCAACTCTTTTTTGTAAACTCCCAAAAGCTGCAGACTAGCAAAAGCTGGATTTGCCAAGGGGCCAATAATATTGAAAACCGTGCGGATTCCAAGCTCTTTACGCACAGGACCGGCAAATCTCATTGAAGCATGATACGCCTGAGCAAACAAAAAACATAAATCGATTTTCTGAAGCAGCTCTTTATTACGTTCAGCCGAAAGATCTATTTTCACACCCAGTTCTTCCAAAACATCTGCAGCTCCGCTTTTGCTGGAAACGCTGCGATTACCGTGTTTTGCTACAGGAACCCCTGCCGCCGCAATCACAAAAGAACTTGTTGTAGAGATATTAAAGGTATTCGCACAATCGCCTCCAGTACCTACAATATCCAGTACATCTTTACCCGGATCGATATGTGTGCATTTCTCACGCAAAACCTTTGCACATGCCGTTATTTCTTCAATAGTTTCACCTTTCATGCGCATAGCCGTAATAAACGCCGCAATTTGAGCATTAGTAGCTTCACCGCTCATTATTTCCCCAAAAGCACCTATGGTCTCTGCTCCAGTCAGATTTTGTTTTTCTGCTAATTTATTTATTGCTTCATTGATCATTATTTTCACTCCTTACTATATTGCTAAAAAATTCTTTAAAATACTTAATCCGTCAGGTGTCATAATAGACTCTGGATGAAACTGGACGCCATAAATATCATAATCGCAATGTTTCACAGCCATAATCTCTCCATCGTTCGTAGTCGCTATGACCTCCAGACATTCGGGCTTGGAATACTCATCAATTATCAAAGAATGGTACCGTGCGGCAAGTATTGTCTGCGGCAACCCTTCAAATAATCTGCTGTTCTTGTCTATTTCGATCATACTCTGTTTTCCATGTACCAGCTCACGGGCATGTACAATTTTCCCGCCGAACACTTCACCGATCGCCTGATGGCCCAGACACACACCTAAAATCGGCAGCTTCCCCTGCAACTTTTCTAAAACAGTTTCGCATACTCCTGCATTTTCAGGAAAACCAGGTCCTGGTGACAGAATAATATGCGAAGGCTGCAAAGCTTCTATAGCTTCCACAGTTATTTGATCATTGCGATATACTTTAACCTCATCAGTCAGCATACCAATAAACTGAAACAGATTAAATGTAAAACTGTCATAATTATCAATAATAATTACCATTACTTTGCTCCTTATTATTCTTTTGCTGTTTCTCGCAGCGCCTTCATACAAGCTCCTGCTTTATTTACTGTTTCTGCGAACTCATTGTCAATCATAGAATCGGCAACAACCCCACCGCCGGCCTGTATATAAACTTTACCAGCACGTTTTACCATAGTCCTTATCGTGATACAGATATCCATATTACCGCCAAAATCTATATATCCCATACCACCGCCGTAAATTCCTCGACGCTGAGGTTCCAGCTCATCAATAATCTGGCAGGCCCTGATCTTCGGCGCACCGCTTAAAGTTCCAGCTGGAAATACGGACTGCAAAGCATCCAGGCAATCTTTATCTGCTCTCAATCGTCCAGTAACACGGCTGGTTATATGCATCACATGAGAAAATTTTTTAATCTCCAGATAATCAAGTACTTTAACAGTGCCAAATTCACTTACGCGTCCCACGTCATTTCGGCCTAAATCTACCAGCATATTATGTTCGGCTATTTCTTTGGCATCAGCCAAAAGTTCTTTTTCCAATGCCTGGTCCAGTTCTTCTGTCGCCCCTCTTGGTCTTGTACCCGCAATCGGCATCGTCGTAATCTCGTGTCCATTCACCTTCACAAGAGTTTCCGGCGAACTTCCTGCGATTTCAACATCATCATTTTTCATCAACACCATATATTGAGATGGATTCGTCGTCCGCAAGATACGATAAGCATTAAAAAGATCCTGATCGTAGTCTGCTGTAAATTTCTGCGAATAAACTATTTGAAATGCATCTCCATTCTTGATATATTTTTTGCATTTCTGAACATTAGCTGCATATAGATCCTTACTTTGATTAGATTTTACTTCACCAAGTTTGGCCGCTATAAATGGCCTCTGAGCAACCGAGCTAGCCAAAAGTGCTTCAACGGCCGTAATTTCCCGCTCAGCTTTTGCATAATTCACCTCTAAATTATCTGTGCGTACATTCACAATAATAAAAAGTTTCTGTTTTAAGTGATCAAACGCTACTATTTTATCAAACAACATCAAATCAAAATCAGGAAAATCTGTTGCTTTTGCCGGGTCAAATTGCAGACTCGTCTCACAATACTGAACAAAGTCATAACCAAAATAGCCTACAAAACCTCCTGTCAAAGGCGGTATCCCTTCGATTTTAGGAACCCTATATTCTGCCAGCACTTCTTTAATACAATTTACAGGATCCTTGGTCTTGAATTTTACTTTAGCACCGTTAATAACTTCTACAACTTTATCTTTAGCTCTCAACTTGACGATTGGATCATAGCCGACAAAAGAATAACGTCCCCAGCGCTCACCGCCCTCCAAACTTTCCAGCAGAAAATAATCGTTGCTGCTGTTTTTTACAGCTGCTAAAAATGCCAGCGGCGTTGTCATGTCAGCCAGACATTCTTTCGCAACTGGAACTGCTTTATAGTCTTTTTGATAGGCTTTAACTTCTTCCAGCGTAAGATTAAGCACTGTTTTCACTCCTTCATCGTTAAAATAAATAAAAAACCTGCCCTTGTTATAACAAGGACAGGTTGAAAAAACATATACCTGCGGTACCACCTTGATTCACGAAAATAAATCGTGCGCTTAAAGCAGAGTGCCAACACACCCCTCGCCCTTAACGCAGGCGTTGCGTTGCAGAGTACTTTCGGCAAGCCGATTTGACTGCACCCTCAGCGGTCCATTTATCAAACTGCATTTCTATCCGGTTCCCAGCTCCCCGGACTCTCTGTAAGCGCATTTTTTGACTTGATCTCCGCCTCTACGGTTTTGTGGTCGTTATTTAATTGTTGTAAGTTTAGCACCATGTTTAACAAGCGTCAACAAGTTTTTCAAAAATCGCTAAAAAATTTTCCCAACTTTTCAATTTTGTCAAGCAGTTTACACTTTTAATAAATTCACAGAAAATTCCTGTTTTTTAATATTTATACAAATTCAGTCTTCGCCGCTCAAAACAATTCTGCACACATCACCATCACTGCTAATATAAAAATCTAAACTTTTACCGATTTTACTGTTTTTTGGAAAATTATAACCATACATCATCACAGCACCGTCTTTATTATCTTTCAGATAAACAACCCTTGCCGGGATCCCATACTGACCTATAACACGGGCACCGTCGTCACCTGCACCAATACCACGCATCGTATAGATTACAGGAGAAGTTGTCATAAGCTCAACGATTTTCTTATTACCACGTCTGGCTTTAACCTGCAGCTGCTGAAAATCATAAACCTGACTGCTCCCATCTTTGCTTTCTTTTTTTACTTTTCCCAACGATTTTGCCGCTGAACTGTCAAAAATCTGACCTAAATGCCAATCCCCCAACGAATTATCTTCGTCGATCAATTCTTCAGCCTCTGGCTTTTCCAGATACTCGGCAAAAATATAACCATTTTTACCATTCCATTCAACTTTTTGCCACTCCCCGCTTTTACTACCGCTCAAACGAAAAAGGGAATGTCTTGGCAGGCATGCTAAAACATCAGCAGTAGTTGAAGGCCCCGAACGAAAATTCACATCATCATCAGCTAAAACTGCAAATTCACCTTTTTTATAATCAGAAAATTTCTGCGTTGTATAATAAGCTTCACTTTTTGCAGCCAGTACAGTTCCTGTCTGCAAAAGCAAGCTCGTCCCCATCATAATGCCCAGCGCAACAGCTGCAAACCTTTGTATCAGCATTGCAGTTCCTCCTTCTTAACTCTTACGTTTTATTATATGCTAAAGTTTCTGGGAATACAAATCTGTAAAATTGAAATAAATGTAAAAAGCCTGCCTTTTAAGGCAGGCTTTTTACATTTATTATTTTATATACTTAGTGTCTAAACGGGCAAATGTTCCGTTCAACTCCATTTCTTCCATCCACATATTCACATAGTTAAGAAAAATCTGATCACCTTGCTGCATCAGTATACCAAAGTTGTTTTTTGTAAATGGTTCCTCGATCAAAGGAGCCGCAAGTTTTGCATTATCACGCACATAACGGCGTGCTTCCATCGTCTCTGTAATCATAATATCTGCTTTTCCTTCCGCAATCAAACCTGGGATCTCTGCATTTTGCTGATGTACGATCAATGTACAGTCAGGCAGATTAGCAAGGGCAAATTTTTCATTAGTACCTCCCGGATTAACCATTACACGCACATCTTTTTTATTCATATCCGCCAGTGTTTTAAATTTTTTAGCATCGTCCTTACGACAAAGAATAGTTTTACCAAATACCAGATAACCATTGCTTTGCGCCATTTTTTGTTCTCTTGCCAAAGTACGGGTGATACCGCACATTGCAATATCAAATTTACCAGCCAAAGTATCGGCAGTCAATGTGCTCCAGGTAGTTGGTATAAACTTCACCTGTACCCCAAGCGATTGTGCCAGGAGTTCGCTTGCTTCTGTATCAAAGCCTTCATATCTTTCTGTCTCCCGATTTAAATAACTCATTGGCTTATAATCACCTGTAGTTCCAACCAAAAGACAGCCCCTACTTTGAATTTCGTCCAGTTTTGAAGCCTCTGCATAGGGAAACAAACCGCCAAGTCCAAGCATCGTTACAGCTACAAGGGTCACCATTACAATTTTCTTTACACTTACCATACTACCATCCTCCAATTTTAAGATCACTACCTTTTAATTGTAACTATAAAAAATCTTTTTGTCTACGACATATTTTTTTCATTTGTTTTCAAGCTTTCTTTCTGCTATCATATTAAATACAATATCTTTTGTACATATTGAAGAAAGTCTGGTACTGCTTATGAAAAAATATCTATGGCTGATAGCTCTGATTTTTTTAGGCATCGGCATTTGGCAACAACAATATCTTAGCGTGCTTCGTAAAGCAGCTATGATCTGTCTGGAGTGTATCGGCATTGGCTAAACGAACCCTCATTCAAATCCTTACCGCATTTCTTTATAATGGCAATCTGCCGGGATTCCTTAATGGTCGAATCTGGCAGGGTCCAAGTAAAAGTATTTGCGTCCCCGGGCTTAACTGTTATTCTTGCCCAGGTGCTTTAGGAGCCTGCCCTTTAGGAGCGTTACAAAGCTCTTTATCAGGAGTGCTCCTACGCTTTCCGTTCTATGTTTTAGGACTTATGCTTCTCTTTGGTCTACTGTTTGGGCGGACTGTCTGCGGCTGGCTCTGTCCATTTGGATTCATCCAGGAACTACTTTATAAAATTCCGTCGCCAAAGTTTACTAAAAATAAAGCAACGCGGACTTTGACAAAGCTTAAATACATTATTGGTTTGCTTTTCGTTATTATTTTGCCAGTAATTTTTTTCTATGTCGTTGGTGTTGGCGCACCAGCCTTTTGTAAATATATTTGTCCTGCCGGTACTTTGGAAGCAGCATTACCGCTTTTAAGCACCAATCCCTTCCTCAAACAAAATCTTGGCATGCTTTTTAACTGGAAATTATTTCTACTGCTCGTCACTGTTATTGCCAGCATCGTCATCTATCGACCTTTCTGCCGCTTTATCTGCCCCTTAGGAGCCTTTTATAGTTTATTTAATAAACTTTCTTATTTTGGGATCCAGGTAGATAATGTCAAATGCATTGGCTGCGATGCCTGTATAAGCAAATGTAAAATGGACTGCGCAAAGGCGGGAGACCGTGAATGTATCAACTGCGGCGAGTGCATCGATACTTGTCCTGTAAACGCAATCTCGCTTGGATCTAAAGTGAAAAAAGCAGATACTAATGTTGCCGAAGCAACAAATAATTAACTTTTGTAACCATTTATAAAATTAGTATAACAAACGTTACAAGTATAAACTTTGTTATACTAAAATAAAGTTTATTATGATATTCTAAAATTTTACAAAGCGAGGTACTGTTATGAGCACACTCAAAAAAGTTCTCTTAGGCGTAATCTTACTTACTGCCGTCGCTGTAAGTGGCGTACATTTTTTCGACCTCCCGCATATTGCCAAAGCAGAAACTAACGCAGCTCCGCCTTTTACTGTAACAGATATGAATGGACAGACTGTTTCCCTTGCTTCTCTAAAAGGTAAGCCTATTTTTCTTAATTTTTGGGCTACTTGGTGCCCTCCCTGTGTTGGAGAAATGCCTGATATCCAAAGAATGTATGCTAAATATGGAGATAAAGTTCATTTTGTTATCGTCAACATAGACGGCACAAAACCTGATGTAACTGCATTTATGGAAAACCATGCTTTCAGTTTCCCCGTTGCACTTGATACGAACGGTTCAGCTGCTTCAGCCTATGCCGTTCAGGCCATACCAACAAGTTATATCATTGATGCTGATAGCAATGTCGTTGACAGCCATATCGGCGCATTAAGTGCCGGTGATATGGAAAGTTTTGTTACATCAGCTTTTTAAAATCTTAAAACCAAATAAAAAAACGACTGCTATGCAGTCGTTTTTTTTATCACGCTTTATTCATATAAACCTAAAGTATTTTCTGAAAGATTAATCATAATATTTTTGGTCTGGCTGTAATGATCCAGCATCACCTTATGAGTTTCTCGCCCTATACCAGATTGTTTATATCCTCCAAAAGGCGCCCCTGCCGGAATAGCATTATAGGTATTGACCCAAATTCTACCGGTCTGTACAGCTTTAGCCACGCGCATAGCACGATTGATATCCTGAGTCCAGACAGCACCGCCCAGACCATAGACACTCTCGTTTGCCATACGGATAACATCCGCTTCGTCCTTAAATTTAATCACTACGGCAACAGGTCCAAAAATTTCCTCCTGAGCAACACGCATATTATTAGTAACATTAGTAATCAGAGTCGGAGCAACAAAATTACCCTTCTCTAACCCATTATCAGTCAATTTATAGCCACCGCAGGCTATAGTAGCACCTTCCTGTTTGGCAATATCAATGTAGCTCAAAATCTTTTTGACCTGATTTGCATCAATTTGTGCACCCATTTGTACGCCTTTATCAAGCGGCAGACCTACTTTTACTTTTTCAAAACGTTTAACAGCTTCTTCTACAAATTTATCGTAGATAGCTTCATGTACAAAAACGCGTGATCCAGCACAGCAAACCTGTCCCTGATTGAAAAGAATCCCCAGCAGTAAACCTTCCATAGCCAGGTTCCAGTTGCAGTCGGGGAAGAAAATATTAGCTGATTTGCCACCCAGTTCCAAAGTAGCAGGAATCAATTTCTCAGCGGCAGCCTCGGCAACAGAACGCCCGACTTCAGTAGAACCGGTAAATGCCAGCTTAGCAAAACCAGGATGTTCAAGGATGTCGTTACCAGATTTTGATCCTTTACCGGTAATAATATTCAGAACCCCTTTCGGCAGTACGCCTTCAAGCAATCTTGCCAGTTCAAGAATACTAAGCGATGTCTGGCTGGAAGGTTTAATGACAATAGTATCGCCTGCAGCCAACGCCGGAGCTAATTTCCACGCGGCCATCAAAAAGGGGAAATTCCAGGGAATAATTTGTCCCACAACTCCCAGAGGCTCGTGCAACACCAAACTCATCGTATTATTATCCAGCATGGTCGCAGTACCTTCCTGCGTTCTGATCGCAGCGGCAAAATAACGGAAATGATCAGCAGACATTGGAATATCGATTCCAGAAGTCTCACGGAAAGGTTTACCGTTATCCATAGATTCAACCTTTGCCAAGTGTACGGCATTTGCGTCAATAATATCAGCTATTTTATTTAAAATCTCAGCTCTTTGCTGTGCAGTGGTATCTTTCCATGTTTCAAAAGCTTTCTGCGCCGCTTTTACTGCATTATCTACATCCACCTTAGTTGCTTCAGCACATACCGCCAAATGTTCGCCAGTCGCAGGATCTGTAGAACTAAACGTAGCTCCATCTGAAGCCGGCCGCCATTCGCCATTAATATATAAACCATATTCTTTCAATAAATTTTCTTGCATCATTTACACTTCCTTTATTGTTTTTTATTGCCGGCAGTTGATTGTCGTCGGCTCTTTTATATATGATTATAGTAGATTTTCGGCATATGTCAATAAACTTTTATGTAACATCTACTACATTTTGTTGTTTTCTAATTTATTTAACAATATATTTTGTATTTTAAAACATATGCCGTTTATCATCATATTATAAAACGCGGTTTTAAAAACCGCGTTTTATAATATCTTCACCAAATTTAGCTTTTAATATATCGACCGCCTGATTACGTTTACCCAATCGCTCATCTTCGGCAAAATTTAGTACAGGCACCGCATCGGCAGGTTCTAAATGCGCTACGCTGACGCCTAATAACCTTACGCCTTCGATCCATTTTACAGACTGCATCAGCTTCTGCGCCAACGCAAAAATTTCTTCATCATAAGCAACAGGACCTTCAGCTGTAATACTGCGGGTAATGATTTTGAACGACGCAAACTTCACCTTTAAAGTTACAGTATAGCCAACAACGCCACTGCGCCGCAGCCGCCAACCAACACGTCCGCATAGATCAAGAACGGCATGACGCCGCTCATCTTCCGTATGAAGATCTTTTTCAAAAGTACATTCTTTCCCAATAGATTTAGCAGCATAATCATTAACAACAGGTCTGTCATCCAAACCATGTGCCAGTTGTTTTACCACAGCAGCATTATTCCCCAGAGCTTTATGCAAAATACCCAAATCAGCATCTGCAATTTGCCCAATAGTCGCTATGCCAAACTGCAGCAGACTTTTTTCAGCACTGCGCCCAATTCCAAAAATACGCCGCACCGACATTGGCTTTAACATGCCTTCAGCCTCTTCTGCCCTTATCACAACCAAACCATCCGGCTTCTGCATATCCGAAGCCAGTTTGGCCAAAAATTTATTGGGAGCGATACCAACTGAAGCAGTTAAACCAGTTTTTTCTTTTATCGATCTTTTTACTTTAAAACCGATATCACGTTCAGAACCAGCCAATAGCTCCATTCCTGAAATATCCAAAAACGCTTCGTCCACCGAAAGCTGTTCAACCAAAGGAGAAAAGCTGTCAAAAATATTCATTATCTGCCGTGATACTTCCTGATACCGCTTCATTCTTCCCGGCAAAAAGACTGCCTGAGGGCATAAACGCCTGGCTTCTATCATAGGCATTGCCGAGTGTACACCATACACACGTGCTTCATAAGAGCAAGTAGATACAACGCCACGATCAGACTGTCCCCCGACAATTACCGGCAGTCCCATCAGATCAGGATTATCAAATTGTTCGACGGATGCAAAAAACGCATCCATATCCACATGCATGATCCATCTCTGCATAAACAACCCTCTCAATACAGCATTAAAAAGTATACCGCCGGCACTAATAAAAACAGACCTATCACATTATAGTACAGAAACATCAGCAAATAATGTCTGACCTGCGCAGGGTACGCCTCTGCAAACAGCTTGTAAGATATCACACTCGCCATCGAAGCGATCAGAGTTCCCAGTCCGCCGACATTGACCCCAAGCAGCAAAGCTTCACGCTGCTGAGAAAACGCAGCCAGCAGCATTGCAGCAGGGACATTGCTGATAAGCTGGCTGACAGCAATTGCAGAAAAATATGTACCGGTCGCACTTCCAAAAAAACTGTCTCGGATAATATTTAAAAAATCAAATTGTGTTAAATTACCAATAAAGATAAAAAAACCGGCAAACGTGAACAAAAGAGAATAATCAATTTGCCTGAATAAGCCACGATCCAGCACCAGCATTACCGTTACCGTTATCATCAGCAGCAACCAATGATCAAACCAGTGAAAGACCGTCACCACACACAGCAAAAACAGTAAATTTAAAACTATCAGCCCCCAGCCACGTTCTACATTCACAGAGGTCAAGCTTACTTTTAACTGCCTGTCCTGCTGGCGCATTAAAAATACTGCCAGCAAAGCCACTGCTAAACATGTCGGTATCCATGTGACCTTAAAAAAAGCAATAATATCAAAATTATAACGGGCATATAAAAACAAATTTTGCGGATTTCCCATCGGTGTCAGCATACTGCCAAGATTAGCTGCCAATGTCTGCCAAACAATTATTTTTCCAACATCAACTCCTGCTTCTTTGCCTATAATCAAAGTCAAAGGGACAAAAGTTATTAAAGCCACATCATTTGTTACAAGCATTGAACTGATAAAAGTTATCAGCAGCAGTGCAGCAGTTATCTGACGCAGCGAAATACATCTCTGCAAAAGCCGTACGGCACAGTTATCAAGTACGCGACGCTTTTTAAACCCGCCTACAACTAACATCAGGCAATATAATAAAACTAAAACACGCCAATCTATATACTCTGCCTTAGGAACAACTGCAAGCGAAGAAGAAACAGCCAGAACACAGGCCAGCAATAATATACCTTCACGCTTTACAAAGCTTTTTGAAAACTTCCAAATCTCTTTTGTATCCAAATTTTTCACCATGCCTTTGATATGGTAAATTATAACATAAACACACGTTTTTGAAAATCACTTTGCCGACTGCTTTTATTGACATAAGACAGTAATAACGTTATGATATTCACAATAATAAACCCCTTGAAGAAAGGAGGCTTCTACTATGTCGAGACCTATTAAATGGCGCAAGATCTGCTGTATGCCGCTCAATAAAACTTTTGCTCCCTCCGGCAGCAAACCGCAGGGGAAAATAACCATGACTATTGATGAATACGAAACGATCAGGCTCATGGATCTGGAAAACTGCACACAGGAAACCTGCGCAATGGCAATGAATGTAGCCAGGACCACTGTTCAAAAAATCTACGAAGAAGCACGTTATAAATTAGCGGATGCTCTTATTAACGGCAAGGAATTATCGATCGAAGGCGGGGAATTCCGCCTTTGCGACGGCCATAATCAAAACTGTGTCCGCGCTTCCTGCCGTCTATTGCAGCGCGGAGAACTTTTGCAAAACAAATAATAATCTACCGGAGGCGTATCCCATGTCCGAACAAAACCGTCAATGCTCTGATACTGGCTGTGACAAAACATCCTGCGAAAGTTGCGACCATGCTAATACTGCAATAAATTTTTCCGCTCCACTCCATGAAATGAGTACTGTAAAAAAAGTTATTGGTATTGTCAGCGGTAAAGGAGGTGTCGGAAAATCTATCGTCACTTCTCTTTTGGCTGCAGCCATGCAGAAAGCGGGTAAGAAAACTGCTGTTTTAGATGCCGATATCACCGGCCCATCAATTCCTAAAGCCTTCGGACTGCACGGAAAAGCCAATGCTACAGAAATTGGCCTGCTGCCAATGCAGACAACAAGTGGTATTGAAATCATCTCTACTAATCTTCTCTTGAATAATGAAACTGATCCTGTCGTTTGGCGCGGCCCGATTATTGCCGGTACTGTTAAACAATTCTGGAGCGACGTTATCTGGACGGACATAGAATATATGTTCATCGACATGCCTCCAGGTACCGGTGATGTTCCGCTCACTGTTTTTCAGTCACTTCCCGTCGACGCTATCATCATCGTTACATCTCCTCAGGAATTAGTTTCTATGATCGTCGGTAAAGCTGTAAAAATGGCAGCCATGATGCAAATTCCTATTTTGGGACTGATCGAAAATTATTCTTATTTCCAATGCCCAGACAATGGTAAAAAATATCATATTTTTGGTCCCAGTCACTTACAAGCCGCCGCTGATGCTTATGGACTTAAAATCCTGGCTGAACTTCCCATAGATCCCGATTTAGCTGCAGCCTGTGATTCCGGAAATATTGAAAATTATCAAACAAACATCCTTGATAACGTAATCAATATATTAAAAAATACGAAATAAAATAGAAAACTGGCATCAGGTACTGATGCCAGTTTTCTATCATTCGCGTAATTCTTTTATCAATTCCAAAGCTTCAGCTTCACTGATATCTGTCAATTCTCCACGCATATCAAAAAATTCTTTAAAATATTCAGCACCGACATTATTAAAATAACACCAGCACCGTTCCTTACGACGCCATAATTCAAAACCATCCCGGTCAGCATGTTTTCTGATCAGCAGCAGGCATTGACCCGTACCGGTGGTCAGTTTTTGATAAATCATATTACTACCTCTCTTAACATACTTATTTTTTCTCTTCATACAATTATTATAGCACAGCAGTACCCCCCCACAAGACATAACAACTTTAGCGCAACTGTACTTTTGACGTTTTTGCAGCTCAGTTTGATATTCAACTCTGCTAGAACTATAATATATCTCTCCTTCTATCCATAAATATTGACAAGCAGGTCAATTTGTCTTAAAGTAAAATCAACAATAGGTATTTATTAGGAGAAATTTATGCGCACATGGAAAAACGGAATACTTTTACCGTTTTTATTAGTTTTACTTTGGTATATTATAAGTAAATTACAGATCTTCAGCTCTTATCTGCTGCCAAGTCCAGCTACAACAGCCATTACAGCAGGAGAACTGATCCGCAGCGGTATGCTGTGGCAGCATTTACTGATAAGCCTGCAGAGAGTAGCCGGTGGCTTCCTCTGTTCAGTCGTTGTCGCTTTACCTTTGGGTATCCTGTGCGGACGCAGCAACTCTTTTCAGTCCTATTGCTGGCCTATCATGGAATTCCTGCGTCATGTGCCGCCTTTGGCTGCAATACCGCTGATAATCCTCTGGTTCGGCATTGACGAAGGCTCTAAATTAGTCATTATTTTTCTGGCGTCCTTCTTTCCGCTTTTTCTGAACACCTACAGTGGTATTAAAGGCTGCGACCGTAAGTTGCTGGAAGTCGGCCGTTCACTGCATTTCACTGCCTGGCAACAGGCAAGGCTTATCCAGTTGCCTGCAGCGCTTCCCGCTATTGCCGTAGGTTTGCAGCTTTCGCTGGGTTACAGCTGGCGGGCTCTTATCGGCGCCGAGTTAATAGCTGCTTCGTCCGGGATCGGTTATATGATTTTAGACGCTGAACAAATGTCACGTCCGGATATCGTATTAGTAGGTTTATTCGCCATTGGCATCGTCGGCAGTCTTATCGACTGGCTGTTCTTAGCACTGACTAATAAAATACTGCCCTGGAACACAGAAACAGGTGATAAATATGCTGCTTAATATAACCGCACTCACTAAAACCTATACCATTTCCGGAAAGCTTATTACAGCACTTAACACTGTTGATTTAACTTTCTCTGAAAACAGTTTCACCTGTATCGTCGGAAAAAGCGGCTGCGGTAAAACAACATTACTGAGGTTATTATCCGGCTTGGAACCTGCCACTTCTGGAACCATCAATTATGGCAAAGCTGCCAAAATAGGCTTTGTTTTTCAGGAACCACGGCTGATGCCCTGGCTGACTGTCAATGCCAACATAGCTTTTGCCGCTAAAAATGATCCCAGCCTGCCGGCAGCGCCAGACGAAAAGCTTTTAGAACTCTTGGGTCTTAAAGCATTCCAACATTCTTTTCCGGCGCAACTTTCTGGAGGTATGGCACAGCGCACAGCTTTAGGACGTACTCTGTTTCAAAATCCTGATCTTATTTTGATGGATGAACCGTTCAGCGCTTTAGATTACTTTACACGCCGTAGTCTCCAGCAAATGCTTTTAAACTTATTTCAACAACAGAAAAAAAGCGTTATTTTCGTCACCCATGACGTTGAAGAAGCACTACTGTTAGGGCAGCGTATTTTAGTCATGCAGGAGGGCAGGATAAAAATAGACCAGCGCATTGATATGGAATATCCTCGTCAGCAAGCATCTCTTTCTTTCCAGCAACTACGCCTGCAAATACTGAGCGCAATAGAAAATTAATCAGATAAGGTGATAATAGAAATGCTTTCCAGTAAAATCATCAAAAAAATAACAGCCTGCTGTTGTATGGCGGCTGTTATGCTTGCTGCATCCGGCTGCAGTGACAGCAAATCTTATGTTTCCAATTCCAACGAACCCAAAGAACTTAAGATTACCTATGTTAAATCGCCATTGAACATTCCTTCGATTATTGACAAAAATCTGCAAACTGTCAGCAAAGAATTTGCAAAAACTGATACTAAAATCAATTCCGGTGCCAAACAAACTGAAGCACTGGCAGCTGGAAGTCTTGATATCTGCAGTGCCCTCGGCGGCACTTCTGCTATTTTGGCAGCTTCCAACGGAGTTGATCTAAAAATTGTCGGTATCTACAGCCGCGCACCCAAAGCCTTCACCATCATGGCCAAGGATCCGAATATCACAACAGTATCAGACCTGACAGGAAAGAAAGTTGCCGGTCCTAAAGGAACAATCCTGCACCAGATACTTGTTGCCGCTTTGGCCAAAAACAATCTAAAGCCAGATAGTGTGGAACTACTCTCCATGGATATTCCTCCCTCTGTCAACGCTATGCTGAACGGAAATGTCGATGCCGCACTCGTAGCAGGCTCAGATGTTCTGCGTGCTCAAAAAGCAGGCGCCCACATCATAATCAGCGGGGAAGGCCTTGTTGACGCCACGATCGTCATCGCCGCACGCGGAGATTTAGTAAAAAACAATCCTGATATTCTTAAACGTTATCTTTCAGCTCATCGTAAAAATATTGACTATATGAATCAGGAGCAAGCTAAGGCATACGATTTTACCTCTCAGGCAACAGGGCTTGCCCCTGAAGACGTTGTAACCATGGCCCCATGGTATGACTTCGATCCTGAAATAAAAACTTCTGATATCGAAGATTTGAATGCTACGCAGGAATTTCTTTTAGCAACAGGCCTGCAAAAAAATAAGATCGATCTGACACCTTATATTATCAAACTT
>ENA-OPXX01001093-OPXX01001093.1-human-gut-metagenome-genome-assembly--contig:-NODE-1093-length-20758-cov-4.477998_pt1 | contig 20758 bp, 19 predicted proteins | sample MGYA00241771_ERZ502046 | MGnify/ENA primary metagenome ERZ502046 (study PRJEB25962, sample SAMEA2042006) | human gut metagenome | biome: human gut; feature: human-associated habitat; material: faeces...
CAAGCCACATCAGCATACATCCGAAGCTCATCTCTCAAGCCACATCAGCATACATCCGAAGCTCTTCTCTCAAGCCACATCAGCATACATCCGAAGCTCTTCTCTCAAGTCACATCAGCGTACATCCGAAGCTCTTCTCTCAAGCCACATCAGCGTACATCCGAAGCTCTTCTCTCAAGTCACACAAAACAGTCACCAGAACTCCGGATATCAATCAACCAGTCAATCAGTCAACCAATCAGGCCAACCATCTTTTTCCATAATTATAATCCAAAATCCTCCAAAAATAAATTTAAATATTACACAAAAACACTACAATATATCCAAACCAGCCTCTATTCCCCAATCCCCTCACGACAAACCGCAAAAAAACTCACCCCATCCACATCCAGCGCAGCGCCGATGCCACACCATCTCCCAACACACCACAAAGAAACTCAGCCCCTGCAGCCATACAGCGCAGCGCTGATGTCTCACCCTTTCCCGGCAAACCACCACACCTCACACCCCAAAAACCAGAACGGACAGACTGCCAGCGGGGCGGCTGCATGGTCGGGCCCCGGTGCGTCGGAGTAAGCCGCTGGTCATACTTGGCGCCTGGGGCTTCTGACGGGAAGGTACTCTGCGGCCACAAGCCGCAGAGTAAGCCCCATCTGTCTGAGCCAGGTACGCATCAGCGTACATGGCGAGTTATGGGGCGCCCTGCACGGCAGAAGACTCAGACGCTTAGTATGACCCGGCGAAACGACCGCACCAGGCACGACCATGCAGCCGCCCCTCCGGCAGTCCGTCCGTCCCTCTCTCCATCCCTCCCACAAAAAAAAGAGCCCAAAAAAGGCCCAAAAACGAGGAGTGCCCCGGTAGTGGCTTACCGGGGCGATTATTATGAAAAAAATTGTATGTGTAATGATACAGATACACACCATTACAGCGTCTTTCGTAACGTTCTTTCGAACTATCCCTATACTACCAGACAAATATGAACAAACAATGAACATCCCGTAAACAATTAGCGCATTTGCACAATTTTTCCCAAAACACCCTCCCCCAATTTATAAAAACACCACATTCACAAGCAAAACCAAAACCCTAAACATTGTACATATTGTACATCTCAACCAAACAAACCAACAACAACCCCAACAAAAGAGCCACAACCCTCACCCTCTAACTCAAACTCCATCTAAAACATCATCAAAAACAACAGCCATCACAAACCATCACCGCCGTGAAAGCATCCCCTTAATAAACTCAACCGCCTTCTCAAAAATATTCTTCACATCAGACTTCGTAACACCCATATCCTTCAAAGTACTATAAGCATCACTCACATACCCCTTGATCTGATCATCACTCATCTCGATTCCACGGAACTTACTGATAATATTAACCAGCGAACTCTTATCATCCTCATTAAGACTCACCCCAAAATGATCCGCAGCCTCATCGATCCCCTGAGAAATCTCATCATCCGTGATCTGGTTAGAATCAAAAAGCCCCTTCACATAAACAATGATATCCCCAACCTTATCCGGATCAGAAGCAAGAGACCCAACCTCATTATCCTTCAGGATCTCCTCCGCCTGACTCATAACAGAACCGGAATCAGACGCCATAACCATCATCGGAGATGTACATGAAATAACACCCGCAATAACCAAAGCTGTAACCTTGTTCAATCTTCTCATAATATTCAACCTCCATACGGGCACCAGCCCTTATTAAAAATTGCCTTTTACTATTTTTAACTATCTTTTACTGCCTTTTTATTACCTCATCATTACCTTTTCGACGCCCCTCAGTATACCACACACCCCCACCCCTCTGTAAACCTCAATTTTCCCCATTCCCACCCACACCATTCAGACTTTATGTATATCGCCAAAAATATATTCACAATATTTTCATATTTTAAACAAACTTTCCTAACATCTCATCAGTAAAATAAAAAATGTAAATTTTTCATTACTTACTTATGTCTGACGCTTCAGACATAACCTCCTTTCTATAACAAATATATAGGTCCGGACAGGAAACCTCTCCAACATTCCCGTCCGGAAACGCAAAAAGAACCCGGAACAGCTGCCCGGGCTCTTTTTGCGTTTATCATATATTAATTTTTCTCATCATAAATACAGTTGGCAAGCATCGCAAACTGCTCCAGTGTCAGCGCCTCACCCCTGATATTCAGCGGAAGATCACACCTGTTGAACACATCCTCGATCTCCTCCTTACTCAGGGAAAAATCTCCGGAATTTCTGATCCCGTTCACAAGCGTCTTTCTCCTCTGGTTAAAAGATGCACGGATCAGACGGAACATAAGCCCCTCATCCTTCACATCCACCGGCGGCTTCTCATAACGCGTCAGCTTGATCACCGCACTTCCAACCTTCGGCCGCGGCATAAAACAGTTCGGCGGTACATTCGCAACGATCTCCGGCTTCGCATAATACTGCACAGCCAGGGAAAGCGCACCGTAATCCTTGGTACCGGGACCAACCTGCATACGGTCTGCAACCTCCTTCTGCACCATGACAGTGATCGAATCCACAGGAACATTCTTCTCAAAAAGCCCCATGATGATCGGAGTCGTAATGTAATACGGCAGATTCGCAACCACCTTCACAGGCTTACCGCCGTTTTTCTCATCTGCGATCTTTTTGATATCCGTTTTCAGGATATCGTTATTGATCACGGAAACATTATCCCAGTCCTTCAACGTATCCTTAAGGATCGGGATCAGCGAACTGTCGATCTCCACAGCAGCCACCTCTCTGGCAGCCTCCGCAAGATACTGGGTCATAGTTCCGATACCCGGACCGATCTCCAGTATAAAATCATCCTTCGTGATACCCGAAGACTCAATGATCTTTTCCAGAACATGCTCGTCGATCAGAAAATTCTGACCAAACCTTTTCTGGAAAACAAAATGATACTTTTGAAGGACTTCAATGGTATATTTCGGGTTACCAAGATAAGGTCTGGCCATATTTTTTACCTCTGCTTTTTCTTATTTTCAGCTGAAATCCTTTTCAAAAAGTACCGTGTAGCCATCACGGTCCACACGCTTCTTGGAATGCTTGAACAATCCGCTCTGAGCTCTCTCCATAGCCTTATCCAGCATGGTCTTCACAGTACCGATGCACATCGGCTGATCCTCCTTCTGGTTGATCCCGATCAGATTATACAGAGCAAGCATGCCCATCTGGTCGATACGGAATCCATTCTCCATGGTATAGACCTTGGCGAAATTAACAAGTTCATCGTTTGTAAATACAGGAATGTTGATCATGGATGTAAACTTCTTCGCAAGCTTCGGATATCTTGCGATCAGCTTACGCATACCGATCTTTTCATCCTCCAGGATCACGATCATTCCCTTTGTGTTTCCGGTCATAGCTTCCTCAAGCTCATCTGCTGTTTCCTGGGAAAGCTGGTTTGCATCTTCGATAACAAGGAAACCGCCGGCAAGCTTGGATACGATCTCCGGAATATCCTTTCCGTTGAGATCATCCGCAAATATATAGGCAACCTTGGAAGCCTCGATATTCAGCTCTTTACAGATTGCCGGGATCAGACTTGAGATCAGTCTCGTCTTACCTGTTTCTCTGCCGCCCATAACGATCACATTTCCGGTCTGGGAAGTCTTGTCTGCTGCGCCCATCTGTACATCGCAGAGTACATCAAGCAGCTGTTCCTTCATTCCGGGAACTGTAACAAAATAGGTGAAAAGCTGTTTCTCTTCATCTGTGAGCTCTTTCTTTCTGGAAACGATCTTTGTAGGATCCTTTTCCGGATGGATCGTAGCGATAAATTTCTCAAGCTGCTCTTCCTCGCTGAGCTCCTCTTCCTCATCGTCCTCTTCCATGGCTTCATCAGAATCATCACCGATGAGACTGCTGATAAAATCATCCTCATCCTGGAAGTCGAAGGCGTCATCACTGTATTCTTCTTCCTCATCAAGAAGATTTTCCTCTTCCGCTGAAGCCACCGGTTCCTCATGATGAAGCTTCGTTGAAGGCTCTGCTGCCGCCTTCTGCACCTGCTCCTCAGATTCCAGTGAAGGAATCTCCGGAAGCACATCCTCTTCTTCCACCGGCTTCTGTACTCCTGACGGACCATTCAGAAACTCTGCTTCTGCAGCCTGAAGATCCTCCTCAGTAACCGGCTCCTCATCTTCATCAAATACGATATCCGGAAGTCTGGTATCGGAAGTCTCCGTTACCTCTTCCTCCTGCTGAGCGGAGATCTGCGCCATGATATCCTCGATATCTGCCGCATCCGGCTCCTCCGGAACAAATTCATCAGCCGCAATATCCAGATCCTCAATACCTTCCGGCTCTTCCGTTACGTCGGACTGCTGGACATCCGGAGATTTCTCTTCCTCCGGGATATCGATTCCCTGCTGTGTAGCTGCTGCCAGAATAGTATCCTCCAGGTTGAAGTCCTTATCTTTATCCTTCTCGGACCTGTCACCTACAGATGCCGCAATATCCTCGATATTTCCGAAAATTCCGGACGCGTCCGGGATCTCTGCGGAACTGCTTGCATTCTCCGGGTCCACATTGATCATGGACTTCGGGATCTTCAGCTCCGGCATACGGATCGTTGCGGAAAAATCAGGCTTGCCTTCCTCATTGAGCGGAACCCCTGCAGGCTTCTCCTCACTTTCCTCATTTCCTGCAGCCTTCTCCTTCATGATCTCTGCAACACTCTGGGACAAAGACATCTCTGTAGCTTTCTCAGCCTCAGCTTCTTCCGCTTCCTGATAAGTCTCTTCTTCCTCTTTATCCTGCTGTTCCTGAGCCTGCAGCTTCATACTTCCGGATGACAGGTTCTCAACACCGGATGCCAGCGGGATCTCATCCGCTTCCTGTCCGGAAAACTCTTCCTGCTCTTCAGAAGGCTCATCCGAAGCTTCCTCACTTCCTTCTGCTGCTTCGATCTCCTCAGAATCTGTAAACTCCTCCGACGGTTCTGCTGCCGCAGCAGTCTCAGCCTCCGGCGCTTCCGCCTGTTCCGTCACATCCTCAGAGTCTGTGGAAACCTCATCCTGCTCTTCATCCTGCGCAGCTTCTTTTTCCTCCATATCCTCTTCCGCAGATTTCTTATGTCCGCCAAAGATATCACGGAATCCCTTGGAAAGCTTCTCCTGGAATGTCTCCGCACTGTTCAGATCCCGCTCATCATCTACCTGGATAGTATCTGTGACCGGTTTTGCCTCCTCATACTCGCCGGATGCTTCCTTGCTCTCCCTGATCTCCTGCGCCTTTTCCGGCGGGATCAGCTTCGGGATAAAACGCTGTTCGTATTTCTCTTTCTCTTCGCCAGTGAGAACACCCATCCGCTGTTTCAGGTCAAGGGCCTTCATCACATAAGTTCCGTCATTGAACCAAAGGATCATCTCATTGCAGAGATCCAGGCACTTCTGCTTGTCTCCTGCCTTGTAATAGAGCTTGGCCAGCTCATAGGACCAGCGCTCCGTAAATTCCTTCTCCTTATATTCCTCAAGAATACGGATCTGTTCATTCAGAGATGCATTCTTCGCTCTGGCGATCTTATATTTCAGTATATACTGGCTGTTATCATTACCTGCCACTTCTCTGTATTCATCAAAGAATTCTGTGGCTTCACTGATCTGTCCCATTTTCAGGGAAACCTCGATCAGACGGTAAAGTATGTTCTTGCCGATCGGCGCTCTGTGGTAGGCAAGAAGAAAAATTTCCTTGCTCTCTTCATAGCGCTTGTTGGCCGCGTAGATCTCGCCCACTACACAAAGGGTACGGACGTTTTTCACACGACGCCAGTCAATGCTGTCCACAATCTGCATGGCGCCTTTGTAATCCTGGGTCTCGACCAGCTTATTGATCTGTCCCAGCTTAACGCGAAACTCCTCTTTATCCAAAATATTCACCAACTTTCCATAATCAGAATCAGTTTACCATATGCATACGGGCTTGTCAAAACCCTTTAGGCATATAAACATGCCCCTTTACCACCTGAAAAACCCTGTTGATCTTGAACTGATGGCTGACAAAATCATCCAGTCCTGTACAGGTGATCAGAGTCTGTATATCGTGGATACTTTCCAGCAGATATGTCTGCCTGCTGCTATCCAGCTCCGAAAGAACATCATCCAGCAGAAGCACCGGTGTATCCCGGATTTTTTTCTTCACCAGATAGATCTCCGAAAGCTTCAGGGAAAGGGCCGCAGTCCTCTGCTGCCCCTGGGAACCATACCTCCGGATGTCGATCCCGTTGACCTTTACGCAGAAATCATCTCTGTGCGGTCCCACGGAGGTCAGCTTCATCCGAAGATCCCGCTCCCGGTTCCTGGAAAGCTTATCCTCAAACTCCGTCGCCGTCACACTTGGCTCGTACAGGATCTCCAGCTCCTCGATCCCGCCGGTAAGGCCTTTATGAAGCCCCCTTGCGATCTCGTTAAGCTCCTCCACAAAGGCTTCCCGCTTCCCGATGATCTTCTTTCCGTAATCAACCATCTGCATATCCCAGACATCCAGGGTACCTTTCAGCCCGGGGTTCATATAACAGTCTTTGAGAAGACGGTTTCTCTGGTTCACGATGTGATTGTAGCCGGCCAGCTCCGTGATATAAACACCATCCAGCTGACAAAGCTCCGAATCCAGAAAACGTCTTCTCTCTCCCGGTCCATTCTTGATAATATTAAGATCCTCCGGAGAAAAAAACACCAGATTCACCACCCCCAGCAGCTCCCTTGCCTTGCGGATCGGCAGCCCGTTGATGGCAACTCCCTTTGCTTTGTTTTTCCGGAGGTGCATGTCTATTTTGTATGAAAGATCGCCCTTCTTCACCATCATTCGGATATGGGATTCCTCATTCTCAAAGCGGATCATCTCCCGGTCCTTGCTTCCCTTGTGGGATTTGCTGGTACCTGCCAGATAAACCGCCTCCAGGATATTGGTCTTTCCCTGGGCATTGTCGCCGTAGAGAATATTGGTGCCCTGATCAAAATTCATCTCCAGCGACTCATAATTCCTGAAATTATTCAGTCTGATGGATTCAATGTACATTCCTTCACCCGATCACATAAATATCTTTTCCATCGTAGGAAATGGTATCTCCAGGATGGATCTTGCGGCCACGGCGGTTCTCCACCTCACCGTTCACCAGTACCAGACCATCATTGATGGCATATTTCGCCTCAACGCCGTCCTCCACAACACCGGCCAGCTTCAGCGCCTGGCCAAGCTTGATAAATTCGTCTTTAATTCTGATCTCCAATTTTTTCTCCTCTTATCTCCGGGGTATTTTCTCCGTCAGATTGGTCTTTTCTGATCTTCTGGCGGTATTTAAAATCCCCCAAAATACAAATTTCACCGGAAGGTGGTAATTTAACTACCCCCTTCCAGCAGTTTACGCATGAAACAATTCTCAGAACACGATCGCATTCCCATGCACAATCGTTCAAAAACGGTCACGCATTTTTGGTGTATCCGTTTATATCAATCCTGATATCTGCCGTCAGGCTGTACGTGCTCTACGGACACTTACATATCCTGACTGCCGAGCTCAATTCTGTTCACAGCTTCAAGCATGTGCGTCTCACACGTACACTCACATTCCCGAAGCTGCTGCGTACATCTCTTGTCCCTTATTCCTTATATTTCCCAGGTTTTATCTGGCCTGATTCTGGTTGATGTTTACAGGAAGGATCAGGTAAGTATAGTTCTCCTCATCGTCACGGATAAAGCATGGTGCCTTCGGATTTACAAGATAGATCGTCACGGTTTCATCATCAATAACACGAAGCGCATCGATCAGGAATTTCGGGTTGAAGCCGATCATGATATCCTTACCCTCTTTTTCAATATCGATCTCTTCATTCATGGAACCCATTGCAGAATCAATGCGCAGCTCCATATCATCGTCTGTGATGTTGATGATGATCGGTTTTTTATCAACCTCACGTACCAGAAGTGTGGCACGGTCGATACAATCCAGGAACTCTTTTTTGTTGATCTTCAGTTTTGTCTCATAATCACTGGAAAGCATCTGGTCAATTCTGAAATATTCTCCCTCGATCAGTCTGGAAACTACCATAGTCTGATCAAATTCAAATAAAATATGGTTTTTTGTAAAGTAAATGCTGACCTGATCATCCACTTCTCCGGAAAGGATCTTGCTGACCTCGCTTAAAGTTTTGCCCGGAACTACCACCTTACGGTCAGAATAATCTTTCTTAAGGGACATTTTGCGGATAGAGATACGATGTCCGTCCAGAGAAACTACCTTCAGACAGTTATTTTTGATCTCAAAAAGTTCACCGGTCATAAGTTTATTGTTTTCATTTACAGCAATCGAAAAAATAGTCTGGCGGATCATTTCTTTCAGTGTGTACTGAGAGATCGTCAGCGGTTCATCCTTCTCGATCATCGGTAAATAAGCAAAATCTTCTCCTGATTTTCCAGGGATATTGAATTTTGCTTTTTCACAGGTAATGGTTGCTGCATACTTATCATCGGTCTTAATGGTAACATCATTATCCGGAAGTCGTCTGATGATTTCATAGAAGATTTTTGCATCAAGAGCAACTTTACCTTTTTCTTCAATAGTACCATCAACGATGGTTTCAATTCCCAGCTCCATATCGTTGGTGGTAAATTTGATCTGGTTTGTGGTTGCATCCATGAGAATACATTCAAGGATTGGCATTGTGGTTTTTGATGGAACTGCTTTGAGTGCGATACTTACACTTTTTAACAGACTTGATTTGGAGCAGATGATTTTCATAGTGTGTATAACTCCCTTTCTGAACAAATTGTGGTTTTTATAAATATATTTATAGAAAAAATCCGCAGTAACCGCCGTAGGGGGCCAGATTTTGTGAAAAACTCCCGCAGGCCTGATGTTTTCAGGGGTTTTCCGTTGGGATAACTTTGTGTAAAAGTGGTATTTTCGCATGTGAATAACCCGGGGATAAAATTACCGCCGCGTTTTGGCAAAAAAGTTGTACACATCTCTCCACATACAATCAACACGTTATACACCAGTAATGTGGAAAACTTCCCTAACCTTGTGGATTAATCTTCTTTTTCAATATATCAATGGTATTTTTTAAGTTATCGTCGTTCTGCAATTCGTTTTCGATCTTTTCAATACCGTGCATAACGGTGGTATGGTCACGGTTTCCGAGCGCTTTTCCGATATTTTTCAAAGGTGTGGATATGATCTCACGGCAGAGATACATGGAAACCTGGCGGGGCATGACGATCTTGGAGTTTCGTTTGTTTCCGCTTAAGTCCGCAGGTGTGACTCCGTAATGCTCTGCAACAACGGAGATGATGTATTCCGGTGTGATCACTTTTTTCTCATCCGGAGAAATAATATCCTTCAGTGCCTGCTCTGCCAGCTCCAGAGTTACTTCCTTTTTCTCAAGCTTGGCTCCGGCCATGACCTTGTTGAAGGCACCTTCCAGCTCACGGATATTGGATTTGATATTGGTAGCGATATATTTGATAACATCTTCACTGATGTTGTAGCCGTTCATTTCTTCATTTTTATGAAGGATCGCCATTCGGGTTTCGTAATCAGGCAGCGTGATATCTGCGATCAGACCCCACTCGAACCGGGAACGGAAGCGCTCTTCCAGGATTTCCATATCCTTCGGTGGTTTATCAGAGGATATGATGATCTGCTTTTTGGCACTGTGAAGACTGTTAAATGTATGGAAAAATTCCTCCTGTGTGGATTCTTTTCCTATAATAAACTGAATATCATCGACAAGAAGAACGTCGATATTTCTGTATTTTTCACGGAATTTGCTCATTGCCGTGTTATTTCCGTTTCGGATGGTTTCGATCAGCTCGTTGGTAAATTCCTCACTGGTTACATACAAAACACGGCTGTTTTCGTCGTGTTCCAGAATGAAATGAGCGATGGAATGCATAAGATGCGTCTTACCAAGACCGGCTCCGCCATAGATAAACAGTGGATTGTAGGTATCTCCCGGTGATTCAGCAACTGCAAGAGCTGCGGCCTGGGCGAATTTGTTATTACTTCCTACAACGAAGGTGTCGAAGGTGTATTTTGGATTTAAATGCGCCTCTTCGTAACGTGTATCCTGAACCTGTTTATCATAAGAAGTGTTTTTTTCTGTTTTTTTGGGGAGATCTTTTTGCAGAACGAAGCGAACCTCGCATTCTTCCATGCCTGTCAGTACACAGATAGTAACCTGGAGGGGTATTTTGTAGCGTTTACTGATGTAATTGACTCCGATCGCTGCCTGTTCAGAGGGAACAACCACTGTTATCAGCTTTCCGTCAACCTCATAAACTTTCAGCGGCTTGAGCCAGGTATTAAAAGGGACATCAGTCACCTCATATTCAGATTTGACAGTTTGCAGGATCTCCTCCCATTTTTCAATAACAGCGTCCATTTTTTCCTCCCATGAGTATTATAATAACCCCAGTCTGCGACTGGAGATAGATATCCTTTTATATATTACAATGAAAATGGGGTTTTCGCAATGGAAAATCCTTGAGATTTTGGGGAAAAGAATGTGGATAATGTGAGGAAATTACTGTGGATTAGGGTGGATTATTGTGGATAAGAGTCCTGGAGGTTTCCATAAGTCGAGAATTGGTGGAAAATGTGGAAGAATTATGTGTATAAAAAAATCCACCTTAAAAATACCGCAAATAAAGGGTTTTTTTGAAAACGATGTGAACAAACCCTCCGAAAAAGTGGATAGATTTCTGGTCAATCCACAAGTTATCCACAAGTTATCCACAAAATGTGGATAATGTTACGTAAACCATAAGCGCTTTCCACATAAGAGAAAAAAATAAATACCGTAAGGTGGGGGTATTTTATAGAACCCTTGATTTTATCGGGTTTTTTGCAATTTTTACTTGACGAAAAGGAGGTTTATTTATATAATTGAAACGATGTTCTGAATGATAAGTTATTTCATAACAATTAAAAATAGATAAAGGAGGTGCTTTACCTATGAAGATGACATTTCAGCCAAAAAAGAGATCCAGAGCTAAAGTTCACGGCTTCAGAGCTCGCATGAGCACAAAGGGCGGACGTAAAGTATTAGCTGCAAGAAGATTAAAAGGAAGAAAACAGTTATCAGCATAAGCTGCAAGACCGCATTTATGTGGTCTTTTCTTCTATCCGGAGAAATATCCGCGCAGGCGGAATCTAATTAAGGAGGATTCGTTTGATCAGATCAGAGTCCTTAAAGAAAAATCAAGATTTTAAAGTTGTATATCAGAACGGAACATCGTACGCAAATCGGCTTCTGGTGATGTACGTGCTGAAGAATCAGCACATGAAGAATCGTCTGGGAATATCAGTAAGCAAAAAAGTAGGGAACAGTGTGGTTCGCCACAGACTCACCAGATTGATCAGAGAAAGCTATCGTCTCAACGAAACAGATTTTGACAGTAACCTTGATATTGTAGTAGTAGCGAGAGCCGCAGCCAAGGGCAAGAGCTTTCACGAGATAGAGAGTGCTTTTCTGCATCTTGCAAGAAAGCATCATATAACAGGGAATGAACATGATAAAGAAATTTCTGATTAAGATGATAAGGCTCTATCAAAAATATATATCGCCGATGAAGAGAACGAAATGTCCTTATATTCCCACATGTTCTCAATATGGTTTGGAAGCAATCGAAAAATATGGCGCATTTAAGGGCAGTCTTCTTGCGGTATGGAGGATATTGCGATGCAATCCTTTTTCCCACGGAGGCTATGACCCTGTGCCATGAATTATTTTGTGACTGTTCAGCCTTTTCCCGGGCAGAGCAGTTATCGGAATTTGTAACTGTTCAGTACCTCCGCAGTTAGTGGACGAATGAATAGTTACCGGACTTTTACAATTGAATAAGAAGTCTAGGAGGAAATGAATTTGGAACTGTTTTTAGCAACAAAAACCGGAACTCCTATTATCGGACAGATCGCGTCTGTGATGGGATGGATCATGGATGGCATATATAAGATGCTTGACGGCCTGTTCGGAATCCAGAACATTGGTCTTTGTATCATTATCTTCAGTATTCTTATCTTTGCCTTTATGACACCGCTGCAGATCAAGCAGCAGAAATTCTCCAAGTTAAGTGCGATCATGCAGCCTGAGATCCAGAAGATCCAGAAGAAATATCAGGGTAAAAAGGATCAGGCCTCTATGATGAAAATGAACGAAGAAACCCAGGCTGTTTATCAGAAATATGGTGTTTCTCCAACCGGTAGCTGTGTACAGTTAGCCATTCAGATGCCTATTCTGTTTGCTCTGTATCAGGTTATTTACCGGATTCCTGCTTACGTTGGAAGTGTAAAGAACATTTTTACTGGTGTAGTTGACAACCTGCTAGCTGTAAACGGATACACAGATATCCTGCAGCAGTTTATCACAGACCATTCCATGACACGAGTGCGTCTCGTTATGGACAGTGCCGGAAATGCTACAAGTAACTCGATTGTTGATTTTCTGTATGCACTTTCTCCTTCCCAGTGGAAAGAGCTGGCACAGATGAATCAGTTTTCAGGATTTTCTGATGCGATCACAAAAGCATCCGGCAATATTTCCAAGATGCAGGGCTTCTGTGGACTGAATATCGCAGACCAGCCGCTGTACTATATCATGGAATTCTTCAAAAATCATGGTTCTCTGTTACTTGCGATCGTAGCACTTCTGATCCCGGTTCTTGCATGGGCAACTCAGATGCTGAACCTGAAGCTTATGCCACAGGCTGCAACACAGCCGGCAGACGGAAATGATCAGGCCAGCGCAATGGCAAACTCCATGAAAACCATGAACATGGTCATGCCTCTGATGTCTGCATTCTTCTGTTTCACATTCCCGGTTGGTCTTGGTATCTACTGGATCGCCAGTGCTGTCGTTCGAAGTGCCCAGCAGTTTGCAATCAATCGTCATCTTGATAAGATGAACATTGATGATTTGGTTAATGAGAATATGAAGAAGATCGAAGCGAAGCGTGCGAAGGAAGGACTTCCGCCGCAGAAGATCACCAATCAGGCTCATCAGTCCGCCAAGAATATCAATAAACCTGTGATCAATAAGGGCAACAGCGGAAACAATGGTGCTTCAGACAGAGCACAGAAGGTTGATACTGCTTATGAGAAGGCAAGAAGTGCAAAACCGGGCAGCATCACAGCTAAAGCAAATCTCGTAAGAGACTTTGATGAGAGAAATAAGAAGAAATAATCAGGAACGGAGGGGTTCGTAATGGAGGATTACATTCAGTTTTCAGCAAAAACAAAGAATGAAGCTATCACAAAAGCGTGTCTTGAGCTTGGAACTTCCAGTGACCAGCTTGATATTCAGGTTATCAGTGAAGGCAGCTCCGGATTCTTCGGAATCGGCAGCAAACCCTGCCGTGATCAAAGTTCGCAGAATCGAGCCAGTTTCTGATATGCAGGAAATCGATGAACTGGTAGAGTCCGTGAAACTGGACGCTATCAAAGAAGAGAAGAAATTAGAAAAGCCTTTTACTCCGGATGTAAAGAAAGAATCTGCACCGAAAGCAGCTCCTGCAGAGGAGAAGAAGCCGGTGAAGAAAGAAGCTGTACAGGTGGAGAAGGCATCCGAAGAAGCACCTGCAAAGGCAGCAGCACCAAAGGAAAGACCTGCAAGGGATTTCCAGGGCAAAGCAAAGCCTGCACGTGAGAAACAGCCAAGAGCTCCAAAGGAGCGTCAGCCGAAGGAAACACGTGAGAGAGCACCGAAGCAGGGCAGACCGATAGAGATCCTCAGCGATCCGGAGAAGATCAGAGAGGTTGAGGAGAGAGCAGTCGTATTTCTTCGTGACGTATTCGGCTCCATGGATCTTGGAGAAGTGGAGATCACATCGAAATACAACACTGCAGACGGTTCTCTGGATGTGGATTTTGAAGGTGAGGATATGGGTATCCTCATCGGAAAAAGAGGCCAGACACTGGATTCTCTTCAGTATCTGACAAGCCTTGTGGTAAACAAAGGCGAGTCTACCTACATTCGTGTAAAACTCGATACCGAGGACTACAGACGCCGTCGTAAGGAAACTCTGGAGAACCTTGCAAGAGGAATCGCCTTCAAGGTAAAGAAAACCAGAAAACCGGTAGTTCTGGAACCGATGAATCCGTACGAAAGAAGGATCATCCATGCATCTCTGCAGGGCAACCGCTATGTAGAGACAGTCAGTGAGGGAGAAGAACCTTACAGGCATGTAGTAGTAAAACTGAAACGCAATAATTGATGATCCACCGGTAAAGCTATAAGCCGTATCCCGGAGCGTAAGCTCCGTGGGTACGGCTTTTTTGTATGGAACTGAAAATTAAAAATTATCATTGCAATCTCCGCAACAATTCTTTATAATCATTGAAGAGCAAATAACAAAAGATATTTCTGCAGCGGACATCCGGAATGCAGAGATTAGAGCGTATTTGAAAAATCATTCCCGCAATCTGCACGCCCCACTTTGCGGTATATTTTGCCCGAATTCAGTTGCCGTAGCCCGCTACGGCGCCCTCATCCGGACAAAATCTCCCACAAATTGTGACGCACATCTTGCAGAAAGCCTTTTTCAAACACGCTCTAGCATTATAAATATGGAAACTGACAGAAGATGTTATTCTAGGTGAAAGCGTGAATAACACGTGTTTTTTGCGTGTAAAAAGCTTTTCCGGAGTAACATTTTTGCGTTTAACCGGATGCTTTTATCCGCTGGACCAGGATAAACGGCATGGCAGCGATCAGCTGCAGTGTGATATAGCGGATGCTTTTATCCGTTTGACAAAGGAGAGTGAAAAATGGAAGAGACAACGATTGCTGCGATTTCCACAGCCATGAGCGCATCGGGAATCGGGATCGTCAGGATCAGTGGCCCGGAGGCTTTTGAGATCGCATCCGGAGTATACCGTTCCAAGGGTGGAAAAAAATCTCTGAAAAACGTCCCAAGCCACACCATCCATTATGGATATATTTATGATAACGAAGAAATGGTAGACGAAGTGCTGGTCATGGCCATGCGCGGACCACGGACATACACAGGAGAAGATACCATAGAAATCGACTGCCACGGCGGCGTTTTAGCCATGAAAAAGGTACTGGAAACTGTGTTGAAAAACGGAGCCATTATTGCCGAGCCGGGAGAATTTACCAAGCGTGCATTCCTCAATGGAAGGATCGATCTTTCACAGGCTGAGGCCGTTATGGACGTGATACAGTCCAAAAATGAGTACTCATTAAAGAATTCTGTAGGACAATTAAAAGGTTCAGTCCGAAATACTGTACAACAGATCAGAGAAAAACTACTGTACCATATAGCGTACATTGAATCGGCATTAGACGATCCGGAGCACTATGATCTGACAGGATATTCGGAAGAATTAGAACAGATCGTAGCAGAAGAAAAAGAAAAAATACAGAACCTGTTAAAAACAGCCGGAGACGGAAAGATCATACAGGAAGGTATCCGGACCGTGATCCTGGGTAAGCCGAACGCAGGGAAATCTTCTCTGCTGAACCTGCTTCTGGGAGAGGACAGAGCCATCGTGACCGATATCGCAGGAACCACCAGAGACGTACTGGAAGAGTATATCAACCTGCATGGGATCACATTAAAGATCGCTGACACAGCCGGAATCCGCCAGACAGAAGACATCGTAGAGAAAATCGGCGTATCCAAAGCCAAAGAAATGGCAGCAGACGCAGACCTGATCCTCTATGTCGTAGATTCCTCCGTACCGTTAGATGAAAACGACGAAGAGATCATAAAAATTTTGCAAGAGAAAAAGACAATTGTCCTCTACAGCAAGACAGACCTTGAATCTGCTATAGATATAGAGGATTTAAAGAGCAGAATAAACCAGCCGGTGATCCCAATCTCCGCAAAAGAAGAAACCGGGATCACAGACCTGGAAGAAAAAATCCGGGAAATGTTCTTCAGTGGGGAGATTGATTTCAATGATGAAGTCTACATCACCAATGAACGCCACAGACAGGAGCTTTTAAAAGCACGGGAAAGTCTTTCTCTGGTAGAAAATAGCATAGAAAGCGGAATGCCGGAGGATTTTTATTCCATAGACCTGACAGATGCATACGAAAGTCTGGGACGGATTCTGGGAGAATCACTTGGGGAAGACCTTGTTAATGAGATATTTTCTAAATTTTGTATGGGGAAATAATAACCGCATGGGCTGCGGAGGCCCCGGCCGAATGCCCGCATGGATTGCGGAATCCCGGCCGTATATGCCGCATGGATTGCGGAACTCCGGTCGTATAACCGCATAGATTGCGGCTCCCTGCTGTATGCCACATGGACTGCGGAAGCCCGCAGAGGGTAGATCACATTGGAATGTGAGAAAACCGCAAAGGGGCACAAGGCCGCGCCCCTCTGCACACCCCTGGGCCTTTTTTATATAGTGCAGCGATTGTGGAATGCTGAAAGAAACTAACTTGTGTCTGTATGCTTCTGTATCGGCAATTCGACACTGAGCCGAAATATATCAAACGGAACTTTGTATATTTCTGTAGGATATATTGTTGCATAATATAGATTGCGGAGACCCCGCCGTATATACCGCATAGATTGCGGAACTCCGGCTGTATATGCCGCATGGGTTGTGGAACCTCGGCTGCATATGCCGCATAGATTGCGGCTCCCGGCTGTACGCCACATGGACTGCAGAATTCCGCAGACGTGCATCGCACGTCGAGAACCTCATTACAGTTCCACTGCAACCTCCTCGGCACAACGTTCCGCATCCAATACCGAAGCATACAGACAAAAGTCAACACCGTACCCCACACCACAACCCAAGAACTCCTAAAAAAAGCCCGAGGGGTGTGCAGAGGGGCCGTGGCTTTACGGCCCCTTTGCGGTTTTCATTTTTTCCCAAAACTCAATCATCGTCTAATAAACAAATTTCTTTTTTTCGTCTCTTTTTGAACATATTTATTCAATAATTGCAAAAAATTTAACAATTTTTTAGTTGTTTTTACCATAAAAAAGGTGTATCATATAAAAATCAATTATAAACAATAACCAAACAAGGAGGGCGTTATGGAACAAATCCTAAATAAGCTTTCGGAAATCGAAGCTACAGCCAATGCCATCATGCAGGACGCTGCGCGACAGAAACAGGCTCTCTCGGAAGAAGCAGAAAAACAGACGAAGGAATTCGACGCTTCACTTGAAAAAGAAACCAGCGACGAGATCCGGAAGATCCGTGAAGATCTGGCCCGCGAGAAAGACGCCCGGATCAATGAGCTTCGTGCAGAAACCGAAGACCAGCTATCCAGGCTGGATGCCTATTACGAAGCCCATCACGAAAGTCTTTGCAGTGAGCTGTTTCAGAAAATAACAGGCATCACCGAAACCTGAAGGGAAAGGAAGTGATTCAATGGGCTCTGTCCTCTCATACAGCGGACTCTCCACCAAGATCCGCGCCATGCAGAGCAGGCTTGTGACAGATGAGCAGCTGGAAGAAATCGTTCAGCTTCCCAATGTCCCCCAGGTAACAGCCTACCTGAAACGGACTCCCGAATATCAGAATATCTGGTCCGGTCTCGATGAAAATGATCTTCACCGCGGACAGATAGAAAAACTCCTGAAGAAATCCATCTTCCTGAATTTTTCAAGGCTTTACCACTTTGCAAATCAGGAACAGCGAACGTTCCTGTCGCTTTACTCGAAGCGTTATGAGATCCGCGTCCTGAAAGAAATCATGACGAATCTCTTTGACCACCGGGACACCGATCCCGTGGATATTTCTCCCTACCGCGATTTTTTCAGACATCATTCCAAGCTGGACATTGACAGGCTTACCGCCTGCACCAATATGGATGAATTCATTGCGGCACTGAAAGGAAATGATTTTTTTATTCCGCTGTCTCAGGTCAACGAACGTGGAAATGCCACGCTTTTTGACTTCGGCATGGCACTTGACCTTTCGTATTTTTCACAGATCTGGAATGTGCGGAAGAAGCTTTTCAAAGGTAACGATCTGAAACAGATCACCAAGGCTTACGGTGAAAAATTCGATATGCTGAACCTGCAGTTCATCCAGCGCTCCAAACGCTGCTTTCAGATGGAACCGGCTGCTATTTACGCATTGCTGGTCCCCATGAACTACAAGCTCCGCAAAGAGGAGATCACCACCCTTGTGGAGGCCCCTACACCAGAAGAGTTCCGTCGTATCTTCAATGGAACTTATTATGGTAAGAAATACGAACAGCTGACCGTCGCCAGTCTGGAAGAATTTTATAACTATATTCTTCGCAGCATACTGGAACAGGAAGCACGCAAGGATCCCTATTCCGTAGCAGTCATCTATTCCTATTTATATCACAAAGAACATGAAGTCAACCGTCTGACCATTGCCCTTGAATGCGTGCGCTATGGCGTGGACCCAGAACAATCCCTGCGTTATATACGCAACGGTTAATAACCAGGAGGTAGCAACGTGATTGAAAAAATGAATTTTCTAAGCATCACCGGTCCCAAGGCAGATATCGACCGGGTTGTAAACACCTACCTGTGCAAGTACGAGATCCATCTGGAAAACGCTCTCTCAGAGCTGACCACAGTAGAAAGTCTGACGCCTTTCCTGGATGTCAACCCCTACAGAGATGCCTTAAATTCCATCAATACCATTTATGAGGAGCTGAAAACTCCTCCGTCCACTTCCAACAGAAGCCCGGGTATTGAAACAGCACTTTCCACAGTAAAGGAGATCCGCTCCCAGGCGGATCAGCTCCAGAAGGAACAGTCCGAACTGGAAGAAAAATGTTCCTCTCTGGAAGAGTCACTGCGGATCATACGTCCCTTCCGAAATATTGATTATGATATTTCATCCATACTTCATCTGAAGTATATCCATTTTCATTTCGGACGTATCGAGAAACAGTATTATGAGAAATTCAAGAAATATATTTACGACAATCTGAACACGATCTTCCTTAAATGCGATGAAGATGACCAATACGTCTGGGGCGTCTACTTCGTACCGAAGCATGATGCGCACAAAATTGATGCCGCCTACTCTTCTATGCACTTTGAAAAGATCTTTGTGCCGGATAATTATACCGGAACTGCCCAGCAGGCATTTTCAAGCGTAAGCAAACAATACGAGGATGCTCTGAAGCATCTGGAAGCACAGAAACAGAAATACCAGAGATTTCTTGCGGATCAGGCAGAAACCATCGTTACCGCCAGAAACACACTTCTTCAGTTTTCCAGAAATTTCGATGTCCGGAAAGCGGCAGCCTGCACCGGAAAGCATGAAAATTTCTATATTCTCTGCGGATGGATGACAGAAGCCGACACCAGAGCTTTTCAAGCCGAAATCTCATCCGACGAAAAAATCTTCTGCCTGGTAGACGGAGAAGATACCAATACGCCGGAACACGACCAGAACCATCAGCCGCCGACCAAGCTGAAAAACCCGAAGCTTTTCAAGCCCTTTGAAATGTATGTAAAAATGTACGGACTTCCCGCCTATGGCGAGATGGACCCCACCTGGTTTGTTGCCATCACCTACTCCTTTATTTTCGGAGCCATGTTCGGTGATGCAGGACAGGGACTCCTGCTCTTTATCGGAGGATTGCTCCTGTACAAGCTGAAGCATATCGATCTTGCCGGAATCATCAGCTGCGCCGGAGTCTTTTCCACATTTTTCGGTCTGATGTTCGGAAGTATCTTTGGATTTGAGGATGTCATACCTGCTCTGTGGCTGCGGCCTGTGGACAGTATGACGACCATACCTTTTATCGGAAAACTGAATACCGTATTTATCGTTGCCATCGGCTTCGGCATGGGAATCATCCTCTTGTGTATGGTTTTCAACATCATCAATTCCTTTAAAACGCATGATGTTGAAAAAACCTGGTTTGACACCAACGCTGTGGCAGGACTTGTATTTTATGGCTCCGCAGTTCTCTGCATCGGACTCTTTGTATCCGGGCATGCAGTTCCGGGTGGTGCAGTCCTTGCCATTATGTTTGGTTTACCGCTGCTTCTTATTTTCTTCAAGGAGCCTCTTACAAACCTGGTAGAAAAAAAGGCCGAGGTTATGCCAAAAGAAAAAGGCATGTTTATCGTACAGGGTATCTTTGAACTGTTCGAGGTTATCCTAAGCTACTTTTCCAATACACTCTCCTTCGTGCGTATCGGTGCTTTTGCAGTCAGCCACGCAGCTATGATGGAGGTTGTACTTATGCTTGCAGGCGCGGAGAACGGCAGTCCGAACTGGATCGTCATCATTCTCGGAAACCTGTTCGTATGCGCTATGGAGGGCCTGATCGTAGGTATCCAGGTACTCCGTCTGGAATATTACGAAATGTTCAGCCGTTTTTACAAGGGCAGCGGACGGAAATTCGAGCCGTTCTGCTCAAAAAACAAATAAAATGCCAGAGTCGGAACGCATTCTGATCCGGGCATTCAATTAAACGAATATTAAGGAGGTCATCATCATGACAGTCATTACACAGATCACAATCGCAGTTGCACTTGTACTCAGCATCATTCTTCCATTTGGTTATTATCTTCTCGGCGAAAAAAGCCGCGGCCGCTACAAAACAGCTCTTGGTGTCAACGCCTTTTTCTTCTTCGGGATCATGCTTGTTGCCATTGCAGTAACATTTGCAGGCGGAGCTTCCGTACAGGCTGCTACAGGCGCTGACGCAGGCCTTGCAACAGGTATGGGTTACATCGCAGCAGCACTTGTTACCGGACTTTCCTGTATCGGTGGTGGTATTGCCGTTGCC
>ENA-OPXX01001101-OPXX01001101.1-human-gut-metagenome-genome-assembly--contig:-NODE-1101-length-20585-cov-2.260058_pt1 | contig 20585 bp, 12 predicted proteins | sample MGYA00241771_ERZ502046 | MGnify/ENA primary metagenome ERZ502046 (study PRJEB25962, sample SAMEA2042006) | human gut metagenome | biome: human gut; feature: human-associated habitat; material: faeces...
TTTTTTTATGTTTTTATGAATACTCGATACATTTCTGTTATACAAATTAAAATTTCTTCTTCCGATTCTTAAGCAGCCCAATAACTACCACAATTGCTGCCATATCAATCACAAACATAATCCATTTTCGTGTTTTAAACGTCGTTTTTTCTTCTATATCATCTACCAGACTTGTTTTATGATCCATTTGTTTTAGCTTCTCTGAATTTCTAATCTCTTCAATCGTTAAATATTTCTTCATATTCCACCTCGCATCATAAATCTTTTTGCTTTGGTAATAAACTTTGCTTCCATCTGTGTTACAGGAGAATTTTTTCATCATTCCATCTGTGTTAACGAAGTATTTTAACATAATACTTTGGACATCCGGATTTTTATTATATGCTTTTACGGCTAGTGTCTGATAATCATCACTGTCTGTTTCATATAACCCGTTGGAAATGGTCCATTTTCCTTTTGTCTTCTTTAATGATGCAATCACATGATCTCCTTCTTCAACCGTTGTTTTCTCATGATAGGATGACGTATATTTTATATTTTCATTCTTCATGATGACATATCGATGATCTTCCGTTCTTTTTGCAATTGCTTCTGATGTTGATTCTGTGTTGATATAATCCTTTGCACTTAAAACAAAATAGTTATCTGAAACATAAGTTACAGATCCCACAAACAAAACATCTTGATTTTTATTGTTCATGATCCTGTTGATCTCTGTATCTGCAGATACGAACTTTATATTTCCTAGCATCATGAAGAGGCAGATAAAATAAACTGTTATACGTCTCATCCTGCAATGCACCTCCTTATGTTGTTATTATACATCGAGCGGTGTTGCGAAATATAACGGAAAATGTGAAATATACTTATGATTTTCTTAAATTCTGATTTGTAATAGTGTTTCATGTATGAGATAGAACGCTATTCAAATCACTACAGGGTGTGTATGTTAAACGGTATTGGATAATAATTTTTGTATTCGTAAACGGAAATTTAAAGAGATGCATAAGCACCGATTTATCGAGATGTTTATGACACATAATAACATTACCTTCTGTTTAAAAATCCCCTATTTTACAATCAATACTGTTCTCCATACACATCCACTTAAATTTTCCAATCTTGTAATTGTCCACACTTTAGACTTCTGGTATATGATAAAAAATAAATAAACGATTGGAAGCGCAGCATTAGAATTTTGCCACGTTTTTTACGGATTCGCAGCCGGCTTGGTGCGTTGTCTGAGCCTCAAAGAGTTTCTGTTTTGAATACCCTTGAAGGCGAGTTACGCAAGGAAAGCCGGCGGATCAGCGATCTGTAAAAAACGTGAGAAAAATTCTCTAGCTGCTCTTCCGATCGTTTATTTATTTTTTATCATATACTCAAAATCTACAGTTGGCCAACTACAAATTAAAATTTCGCGATCATTTCCATGATCTCATTACTTCTCTGGACAAACTTCGTCATTTCGTCAGGAGCTAAAGTCGTATGGCTTAACATCGCAAGATCATATAACTGTTCGCAAATGATCTTCGCATTGTCGGCATCTCCATGCTCAAACAGATATTTCACAAGTGTATTATTTGCATTTAGAGTCAGAACCTGTGCAGGAGCACCAAACATATTAGGGTCCATACCAGGCATTGCATACATCTTCATCATATCCTGCATACGTCTGCTTTCTTCAGATAAAGTGATGATAGAAGAAATCTTTGCATCTTTTAATTTTTCAACGTGAACTTCAAGATTTTCTTTGTTTAAAGTCTTTCTAAACAGGTCAGTTAAAGAAGTCTTGATTTCATCTAATTCTTTTTCATCTACATCTTCTTTAAGGGCATCTTCGACATCCGCATCGATACGTTTAAATTTGATATGCTGATTCTGCTGTTCGATCTGTGTGATAAATGCAGAATCAATGTTATGATTTAAAATGACAGCATCCATATCCTGTTCTTTGAACATATTGATATACTGGCTTTGCTGAACTTCATCTGTGATATAGTATAAAGTTGTCACATCATCATCGTTTGCAGGAGCTGGAACAAGGTCACTTAATGTTACATATTTATGTTCCATATTCTTAAATAAGATGTAATCTTTGATCTTATCTGCGAATTTCTGGTCACGGATGAATCCAAATTTGATAAATGGACTGATATCATCCCAGTATTTTTCATAAGATTCACGGTCTGTCTTGCACATACCAGTTAACTTATCAGCAACTTTCTTTGTGATGTAATCAGAAATTTTCTTCACGAATCCATCGTTCTGAAGAGCACTTCTTGATACGTTCAGTGGAAGGTCAGGATAATCGATCACACCTTTTAATAACATTAAGAATTCAGGAATGACTTCTTTGATGTTATCTGCGATGAACACCTGATTGTTATATAACTTAATAGTTCCCTCAATAGAATCGTATTCTGTATTGATCTTCGGGAAGTATAAAATTCCTTTTAAGTTGAATGGATAGTCCATGTTCAGGTGGATCCAGAACAGAGGCTCTTTGTAGTCTAAGAACACTTTGCGGTAAAATTCCTTGTATTCTTCGTCAGTGCAGTCTTTTGGATTCTTTGCCCATAATGGGTTGGTATCGTTCAATGGAACCGGTCGTTTTACAATTTTTAATTTTTCTTTTGCAGGGGAAACTTCAACGACTTCTTTTTCACCGTTTTCATTTTCTTTTTCCTCTGTTTTTGCTTCCTCGTGGATTTCTTCCACAACGGTATCAGTATCTAACTTATCTGCTGCATCGATGGTTTCATATTGTGTCTCAGCATTTGCCTTAGATAAGAAGATTGGGGTAGGCATGAAAGAGCAGTACTTCTCAATGACTTCTCTTGCACGGTATTCGTTTGCGAATTCGAGGCAGTCTTCATTCAGGTATAAAGTGATCTCAGTACCGACACCTTCTTTTGTGCCGTCTGTCATATCGAATTCTGTGCCTCCGTCACATGCCCAGTGGACAGGTGTGGCACCTTTTTTATAAGATAAAGTATCGATCGTTACCTGATCCGCAACCATGAATGCAGAGTAGAAACCAAGTCCGAAATGACCGATGATCTGATCGTCGTTTGCCTTGTCTTTGTATTTTTCGATGAAATCAGTAGCACCGGAAAATGCGATCTGGTTGATATATTCCTCTACTTCATCAGCTGTCATACCAAGACCATTATCAATGAATTTTAATGTTTTTTCGTCCGGGTTTACAATAATCTGGATTTTTGCCTTGTAGTCAGCAGGTAATTCGTACTCGCCCATCATATCCAGTTTTTTTAATTTTGTGATGGCATCGCAGCCATTACTGATCAATTCACGATAGAAGATATCGTGATCGGAATATAACCATTTCTTGATGATCGGGAAAAGGTTATCACTGTTGATTGAAAGATTTCCATGTTTCTCAGCCATAATATAACACTCCTTTTTCTATCCATAAGTAAAACTAATTATTTTATACTCTGCTATAAAATGCACTTATCAAATATCTGAATCATTGCATTTCAACTTATATCTAGGATTTTATAACCCTTGTCTGCAAAAGTCAATAGAAAATTAGCACTCTTTTTAAATGAGTGCTAACAATGAACGGGCGAAAGCAGAAAAATAAGGTGTTTACAGAATATATAAAAACTTTATAAACTTAATTGAAGTTCATGGTATAATAACCACAAGAGAACGGAGGATAACATGATAGTTTTAAAAGCGGATAAAGAATTGAATTTAACCTTTCAGAAACTGATCAAAATGATGGATGTGCCTGTGGAGTGGAACGGCATGTTTTTTGTGATTGGGGATTATCTGATCCTGCAGGGGAGCGTGCGGTCACTTTTTTTCAACTTTGATACGAAGCTTGTGGTGACGAATATTATTGAACTGAAAGCAGAGGAGCAGATGATCGCTGCCGTGGAGCAGCACCCAAATGTGCGGGATATTTTGAATATGGTGCTTTATGCGTTTGGAAAGTGGGGAAATATCAAGGGACTCCGTGTGGACAAAGATTATGTGCAGCTGAACCGGTTGTTTGCGCAGATCCTTGGGGAATTTCAGGTGGAATCGCAGTATGGACCGGAACATTTCCGCTTCTATAAAAATAAAATCCGTCTGACCTATGAGGACGTGATCGAGGCAGTGCTGTCAGATGAACCCGAGGAGGTTTTACTGCCGGAGGAAGAGGAGCCGCAGGGATTGTGGCATAAGCTGGTCTGGAAAAAGGCGGCGAGCAGTTTTTTGATGCGGGATACCACGCTTGCAGAGCGGAGACGGAACCGGATCGGAAATAACTTTTATCTGGCCGGATATCTGTGCCCGAAGTGTGGAAGCCAGCTTTACATGGCAGTTTACCCGGAAGGCAGGGAATTTCAGATTGAGACAGAAGAGGGGGCAGTCCGCATTGCCCGCGTTTACAGTTGTAAAAAGTGCTGTTGCATGTATACGCCAAGACCAAAGCGTCTGTTGGTGGATGGGGATGTATACAAAATGGACTTTGAGCGGGATGAGGCTGCCTATGAGGATTATCAGGAACTTTTGGGACGTACTGCCGGACGGAATGTGAATACAAAATACAATGAGTATGTGGACAAAAAAATGGCAATGGAGATGGAATGTGCAGACGCATCTTCGTTACAGGATGAGGAACAGGAAATTACAGAACTGATCGAGCATCTGCCGGAAGTGTCAGAGCAGGAACTGTTTCACACTCTGCGGAAAATGGAAGAAGGATTTTATTCGGACGAAGGTGTAAGACGTTTGGAGCAAGCAATCCGCGGCGAGGATGAGATGGAAACAGATGCGGATTGCGACGCAGATGATGAGAAGGATGCAGATACGGAAAGAGCCGCGGAAGATGAGCCGGATACAGAATTGGAACGTAATGCAGAAGAATCAGGCAAAACGAAAAAAAATGTAGACAAATTGGATGGAAACTCTGAGAGAACATTTGGAAAGCTGGGAAGAGATTCGGAGAAACCGAGGGAAAACGCACCTGTAACTGCGGGAAAATCAAGTGGAATATCTCATGCAAATCTGGAAGAAGCAAAAGAAAATGCCACAACAACTGTGGAAAAACTAAGAGAAGATTCCTCTGCAATTACAGGAAGAGCAAGAGAAAAAACGCAGGAAAATAAGGGCGCAGTGTGGGAAAACAACCAAAACAGTAAGGAAAATCCACGGCAGAGCACAGAAAAGGTTATAGACAAAACACAGAAAAAAACGGTAGAGAAAACCAACGGTACGTCAGTAGAGGAAACGCAATCTGCAAAAGAAAAAACAGGGCGTGCAAGAAATGCAGAGCAGACATTTGAGAGGAACCCGCAAAAGAAGACAGAATCGGTTGAAAATACAAAATCATCAGAAAATGCGTCAACAACAGGAAGGAAGAATCCATCCGGAAATATAATACCGGCAGACAGCAGAATTCCATCAAAATACGGCTCATCAGTAGACAGTGGAAACGCATCAAAGTATGCCGCATCAACAGGCAGTGCAGACACATCCACAAATGCTGAGAGAGACAGACAGGCCCGCCAGGAGGAATTGAAGCGTCTGACGCAGGTGCAGCGGCTTGTCAACCAGCCGGGAAGAAAAACAAGAGAGGAACTGGTTTCTCTGCTGGATGACATAAAAAAAGAAAACATCAGTCCGGATATTGTCAGACCGTACACGGAACAAGTGGAGAACAGGATTCGTGCTATGGATGAGAAAAAAATAAAGGAAATCTGCGGAGATGTCGGCAGGATGGATTTTGAGGATGCCAGCGAAGCAGCAAAGCAGTTAGAGGATGGCGATTTCCTTCCACAGTTGAAATTCGATGCATTAAAAGAACTGGAGCAGCGCATGTCCAAGATCAAAACGGAGGAGTGCGGGCTTTTAGTCAGCAAATTGCAGAATGCATTTGACGAAGCCGGGATGACAGAGCTGAAACGGTGTCATTTTTACCCGGCAAAAAGAGTGTGGCAGAAGCAGGCGGAACCGGAGGAGACAGCTGTCTTTGAGGGAGCAGTGGATAATTTTGCAAACGGAATCGGAAAGTTTGAATATCCGGTGCTTCTGGTGGACAGATCAAAAGATGAGTCGGGGAAAGAGGGAGTCCTTCTGACACCGGAGAACCTTTACTACAGCGCATGGATGACTTCCTATTACATTCCGGTGATGGATATTGAGTCTATCCAGGCTGTTACAGGACTATTAAACCGGGGCATTTATGTGTATCAGAAGAATGGAAGTAAGACAAAACTTCCGCTGGCAGTGGAGCATGAAGAGATGGAAAAATTTGCAAAGGTGCTAGAAGATTTTGTGCGCTATCTGCAGGAAAAACCATTTTCCAGAAAAGAATCTTATCTTGCAAAGGAAAAACACGATACGATTTGCTGTTACCGTTGCGGTTACATCTATAAGGGCGTTGGTGTGTGTCCTCGCTGTGGTTATAAACAAAATGAATAGGACAACGTCTGGCTTCGTATACATAAAAAGAGAAGATATGCGGAGCAGAAAATGAAAGCAATCTTATTAAAATACCGTTCCAGCCTGCTGCTTTTTGCAGTGATGTTTTTATTCGGCTGGGGAAGCGCAGCCGTCGTGGCAAAGTGGCAGTCTGACAGGGAAACAGAGGAGACGATGCACATCGAGGCGGCAGTCGATAACTGGGGACTTGGCTTTGGCGAGTCTGGAAAGGAACTGCAGCCGACCGGAAATGCCACGGCGGATGAGTTAAAGCAGTATGATACCTATTATATAGGAAGTAAAGAGGAAAAGGTGATCTATCTCACATTTGACTGCGGCTATGAGAATGGCAATACAGGAGCGATTCTGGATGCACTCAAAAAACACAATGCACCGGGAACTTTTTTTGTCGTGGGACATTTTTTGGAGAGTGCGCCGGAATTGGTCAAACGGATGGTTACAGAGGGACACACGGTGGGAAATCACACCTATCATCATCCGGATATGTCGGCAATCTCGGACAAAGAGTCGTTTCAGAAAGAGCTCGATGCAGTCAGCAGTTTGTTTCAGGAAGTGACCGGACAGGAGATGACAAAGTATTACAGACCACCGCAGGGCAAATACAGTACAGAGAATCTTGCGATGGCAAAAGAATTGGGGTATAAGACCTTTTTCTGGAGCCTCGCCTATGTGGACTGGAATGCGGATGCACAGCCGACAGAGGAGGAGGCTTATGGAAAACTGATCGGACGCATCCATCCGGGCGCAATTGTATTGTTACATAATACATCATCCACCAATGGTAAAATTTTAGATGAGCTGCTCACAAGATGGGAGGACATGGGATATACCTTCCAGCCGCTGTCGCATTTATGGAGTGATGAGAAAACAAACTGACGAAAAATTTCTGAAAATGCCTGGATTTGTTTGCTTTTGGCAGAAAGAGTATTATAATAAAAATAGATTGTTACATTTCGAGAAGATGTCAGAAAAACCAGAGAGGAGATTTGATATGAAAACAAAGAAAAAGCGGATTGCGCAGGAAATCCAGAGCCGTATTCTTACCATTGTGATTGCGATTTTTATGGTGGTTGCGGTTGTGGTCGCAGTTATGGTTGGAAATGTCAGCTTAAGTGCACAGAAGAATGATCTGGAGATGCAGTCGAAGGCAGCATCTTACCAGCTTGAAATCTTTTTTCAGGAGTATATGACCATTGTGGAGCAGATGGCGCTTGACAAAGATGTGCGGACACTGCTTACTGAGACAAAAGCAGGAGATAAGATCACAGAGTCGGCAGACTATCAGACGGTATTTCACGAGATGGAGAAAATTGCAGCAGCAGACAGTGATAACATTCAGGCAGTCTGGCTTGGAGATATTGATGCTAATGTGGCGACACAGTCAGACGGGTTTACAAGTGACAGCAGCTTTGAAATCACAGAGCGTACCTGGTATCGTGCAGTGGAGACGAACAGTACGATCCTGACAAGTGCTTATGTGGAGGCGAGTACCGGAAATCTGATCTTAAGTGCAGCAACTCCGGTTTATGATGAAAATGGCAAGAATATCATTGGTGTTGCAGGAGCGGATATCGCACTTGAGCATATTGATGAACTGCTTTCGGCTTATAAGATTGGAAACAATGGATTTGTTATTTTAGTAACATCGGATGGAACCATTATTTATCATCCTAATTCAGATAACCAGTTGAAAAATCTTTCCGAGCTGAACGTTTCGGATTCCGTGATGAAAGCAATTCAGAGTCAGAACGGAACATCTGTGAAGTATAAAGCAGATGGAAGCAGCAAGTATGGATATGTCGGAAGAATCGGAACGACCGATTATTATACGTTAAGCTGTATGCCTTCCAGCGAATATTTAGCAAGCCTGATCCAGTGTATCATTATTGTACTGCTGCTTGTAATTGTTGGAGTTGTCATTATCATTATGGCAATCAGACGTCTGGCAGGCAATATCACAAAACCGATCGTTGCATTAAATGAGGTGGCACAGGAACTGGCAGAGGGTAATCTGGATGTATCGCTCGACGTTTCTTCAGAGAACGAGATTGGAGAACTTGCAGATTCCATCCAGAAGACCGTAAACCGGTTAAAAGAATACATTAATTATATTGATGAGATTGCGTATGTCCTGAACCGTTTATCTGATGGAAAACTGAAATTTACATTAAAATACGATTATGCAGGTGATTTTGCAAAAGTAAAAGATGGAATGATGCATATCTCAGAATCATTACAGGGAATGATCGAGAATATCATCAACAGTTCCGCACAGGTTTCGGCTGGTGCAGATGATCTTTCGAGAGCAGCCCAGAATATTGCTGAGGGTGCAAGCACACAGGCAGCTTCTGTGGAAGAACTTGTCGCAACTTCAGTTTCTGTATCTGAGCAGGTAAAAGAGAATACAGACGATGCATTAAAATCAGCAGATGAAACGGCACGTGTCACAAAGATGATGCAGGACAGCAGAATGCAGATGGATCAGATGACAGATGCGATGAACAAGATCACAGAGACTTCCAATGAAGTTGTCAGCATCATTAAGACAATCGAAGACATAGCAGATCAGACGAATCTTTTGGCACTGAATGCTTCGATTGAGGCTGCAAGAGGTGAAGCCGGTAAGGGATTTGCAGTGGTTGCTTCTGAGATTGGATCGCTTGCAGAAGGAAGTTCCAAGGCTGCAAATAATACGAAAGACCTCATTGGAGTATCCATTCAGGAGATTGAGCGTGGAACAGAACTTGCAGCGAATGTGGTTGTCTCCATGCAGGAAGTATTGGATGCGATTGAAAATGTGAATGGTATGATAGGGAAGAGTGCAGAGAATAACCAGACGCAGAATCAAAACATTGAGCAGATCAAACTTGGTATCGAAGAAATCTCCAAGGCAGTGGAAGACAATTCTGCATCTGCAGAGGAGACTTCCGCAACATCAGAGGAGCTGGCTGCACAGGCTGCAACACTCGAAGCTCTTGTCAAGCATTTTGACCTCGAGGATGACGGCAGCAACGATGCAACAAGATAGAAAAATCCCACCGGCAGATATGATTTCCTTCGTGAGCGAAGCGAACAGGAACATCCTATCTGCCGGTGGGATTTTTCTATCGCCCAATACCTTTTGGCGGGCTCATCAATCTTTTTGCATACGAAACCTAGACACTGCAAATGTGAATTGTTATAATAAGAGATACGGAAAAAAGAAGGTAGTGAAGAACACTGCCAAAATGCAGGATTCATAAAGATGGAGCAGACATGAACAGGATAGCAATTGTGGAAGACGATCAGGGTTATCGTGACACACTTTTTACTTATATAAAACAATATGAACAAGAACGTGATACAGCATTTGAGGCGACACCTTTTGAGAAAGCGGATGATTTTCTGGCAGTTTATAACGGAGATTATGACATTATCCTGATGGACATTGAGATGCCTGGAACAAACGGTATGGATGCAGCAGAGCAGATCCGTAAAAAGGATGCCCAGGTAGTCATCATGTTTATCACGAACATGGCGCACTATGCGATCAAAGGATATGAAGTGGGCGCACTGGACTTTGTCTTAAAGCCGATCCAGTACCTGAATTTTGCCAATAAGATGGATCGTGCCATGCAGCTGGTGGAGAACCGAGGAAGCAAACCGGTGATGATCCAGACGGGAACCGGCGTCAAAAAGATTGATTCCAGAGACATTTTTTATGTGGAGATCCAGAATCATGTGTTGCGCTATCACACAAAACAGGGCAATTTTGAGGTGCGCGGAAGCTTGAAAAATGTGGAAGAGGAGCTTCCAAAGGGGCTGTTTGCAAAATGTAGCAACTGGTGTCTGGTAGGTCTGACACATGTTGCAGAGATTAAGGATGACACGGTGATCGTAGAAGGAGAGGAACTGCAGATCAGCCGCCGCAGTAAGAAAAACTTTATGACGGCACTCATCCGCAGTGTAGGGAGAAGTTAAGAATGGTTCGTGATTTTGGTATCATGATTTTTCAGGATTTTTTATTGCTGGTATGTGTGTATCTGTTTCTCATGCCATTGCATGTCATGGAAAAGAAAAAAATAAAAAACGGTCTGATACTTTGTGGGGCTTGGTGTGTCATGCTTGCAGCAAGACTGCTCATTCCGGCAATCGGGGAACATCTGATCGCAGAGTTTTTCATGCGTTTTGTGATCACGATGATTGCTGTTGGACTGATCAGCAAAAAAATAAGCTGGGAAATGATTTATTGTACGGTCTGGCCGCTCATTGTATATCATTGTATCAATATTATCTGGAACAGTCTACATCGCGTTTCTGCCATTGAGCAGCAGCCGCGGGTGCTGCAATATCTCTTTTCACTTCTGTTTTTTGCAGCGGTGTATCTGCTATTGTCCATCACGCTGTTCCGCTGGCTTCCGAGAAATGGATTTTACCAGGCAGGACCAAGAAGAACACTCTCAGCAGCAGCAGTGCTTTTCTTATCCTTGTTTTCTTACTACAATTTTTACCAGAACCGTGGAGAATCCAATCTTGCGGTTCTGGTTCAGTTATATTGCGTGACTTTTTTGTATCTGCAGGCAGAGCTTTTCAAAAAAAGCGAAGTAAAGCAGGAGTATGCGCTGATGGAGCGCATGTGGTACCAGCAGAAGAAGCAGTACGAGATCGCGAAAGACCAGATGCAGGTGATCGACCGCAAATGTCACGATCTGAAGTATCAGGTGGCTGCAATGCGGCATATTGAAAACCCGACAGAGCGGGAGAAAAATTTAAAAGAACTGGAACAGTCAATCCGCATTTACGACTCTATCGTAAAAACAGGAAATGAGATTCTGGATACATTGCTCTCAGAGAAGAGCCTGATCTGTGAGGCAAGAGATATTACCATGCACTGTGTGATCGATGGAAAGAAGCTTTTCTTTATGGATTCCATTGATATTTATGCACTGTTTGGAAATGCTATTGACAATGCGATCGAGTGTGTGGAAAAGTTTTCAGAGAAAGAGATGCGGTTTATCGATATCTGTGTCGCAGAAAAGCAGCATTTTTTATATATCCGTTTTTCGAATCCAATCGAGCGGGCACCGGAGTATGAGAATGATCTGCCAAAGACCACGAAGAAAAACAAGCAGTATCACGGGATTGGGTTAAAGAGTATCCGGCACATTGCAGAGAAATACGGGGGGGATATCTCAGTATCCACAGAGATGAACTGTTTCAATCTGGAAGTGCTGCTCCCGGTGAAATAAATAAAGGAACACCACTTACGTCACAAAAAGCACCGACTAAGTCAGGTTCGTTGAAAAATTAACGAATTTTATTTATTATTTATGTATTGAAATTGGAACAATATATAAAAATAGCCTGAAACGATACAAAGTGACAGGCACCATAAATAATAAAAAGGATGTGTTATATGCGACGAATTCAAAATCTGATGGAGCAGTGGCTTTTCATTGGACCTGACAACAGACAAGAGCAGGTGAACTTGCCACATACATGGAATGCAAAAGACGGACAGGACGGAGGAAATGATTACTACAGAGGAACCTGCCACTATGAGAAAACATTTGAAAAACCGGAATTTGATCCGGAGGCAGAGGAAGTATATCTGGAGTTTCTTGGTGTAAATGCAAGCAGTGATGTGACTGTGAACGGAAAAGAACTTGCACATCATGATGGCGGATATTCCACATTCCGCATCAATATCACAGAGGTTTTAGAAGACCAAAATAAATTGGAAGTGACCGTGGACAACTCCGTCAATGGAAAAGTATATCCGCAGAAAGCCGATTTTACGTTCTATGGCGGAATTTACCGCGATGTCCGTTTCCTGATCGTGTCAAAAGAGCATTTTGACTTAGATTACCTCGGAAGTAACGGAATTAAGATCACACCGGAAGTAAAAGAGAACGAAGCGAATGTTCATATCGAAACATTTACCAATACAGAGGAAGCACAGGTAAACGTTCAGATCAAAGATCAGGACGGAAAAGTAGTTGCAGAAGGGAACGGATGTGACGTAAATCTTAATATCCAGAATCCAATCCGCTGGCATGGAAGAAAAAATCCATACCTTTATACGGCAGTTGCAACGCTGACCGTAAATGGGGAAGTGAAGGATGAGATCACGAACCGTTTTGGTATCCGTACTTTTTCGGTAGATCCAAAGAAGGGATTTTTCTTAAACGGAGAGCATTATCCACTTCACGGAGTTTCCAGACATCAGGATTTTAAAGCATTAGGAAATGCGATTTCAACAAAAAACCATGATGAAGATATGGATATGATCTGCGAACTTGGGGCAAATACGATTCGTCTCGCACACTATCAGCATGACCAGTATTTTTATGATCTCTGTGATGAGAGAGGTATGGTCGTATGGGCAGAGATTCCATACATTTCGGAACATATGCCGGGCGGAAGAGAGAACACCATCAGCCAGATGAGAGAGCTGATCGTTCAGAATTACAATCATCCGTCAATTGTAGTATGGGGCGTATCCAATGAGATTACCATCAGTACAAAGGACAAAAAAGATATGTTGGACAATCATCATGTGTTAAATGATCTTTGCCACAAGATGGACCCGACAAGACTGACAACGTTAGCATGTTATGCAATGTGCGGACCATTTAACCGTTCTGCACACATCACAGATCTGGTTGGATGGAATTTATATCTGGGATGGTATGTACCGGGATTTTTCTTAAATGATCTGTTCTTAAGATTTTTCCACCTTGTATTCCCGAACCGCCCGATCGGTTATTCCGAGTATGGCGCGGAAGGTATGCCAAACCTTCACAGCAGAAGACCGAGACGTGGAGACCATACTGAGGAATATCAGGCAAAATATCATGAGTATATGATCAAATGTTTCGAGCGTCATCCATTTATGTGGAGCACTTATGTGTGGAATATGTTTGATTTTGCGGCAGATGCTAGAAATCAGGGCGGCGAGCCGGGCATGAACCATAAGGGACTTGTGACATTTGACCGCAAGACAAAGAAAGACAGTTTCTTCTTATATAAAGCATATTGGAGTGACGAACCATTTGTACATCTGTGTGGATCACGCCGCAGTGACCGTTCTGAGGATACAACGACCATTAAAGTTTACACAAACCAGCCGGTCGTATCCTTATACAATAACGGAGAGCTGATCGAGCAGAAGAGCGGAAATCATATTTTTACCTTCCAGCTTCCTATGGAAAAAGAGAATCAGATCGAAGCTGTAGCCGGAAGTGTGAAGGATGCGATGGTACTTCATCACACAGAAAAAGAGAATCCGGATTATAAGCTGAAAAAAGAAGCGAAAAAGAGTGAAAACTGGGTATAGATTTTAGCAGGATATTCCAAAGGAGAAGAAATAATGAGTAATCAAAAAGAAAAAACCACTGCACAGGCAGCCGGAATGAACCGGGCAAAACCGTATCAGCTTGTGCTGTTCCCGATGAACAATGGTGCGACAAATGTTTATTATATTCTTACCATGAATTTTATCGCATATTATGCAAACGGAGTGTTAGGACTTGCGCTTATGTTTGCAACGACAATGGTAACCGTTATGCGTCTTTTTGATGCCGTGACGGATCCAATCATCGGAGCTTTGATCGACCGGACAAATTCAAAATTCGGTAAATTCCGTCCATACATGGTAATCGGAAATGTGATCATGATCGTTTCTTCCATTTTACTGTATTTTGGAACGAGGATCATCGCACCGGACATGCAGTGGCTGCGCTATGCATGCTTTGTGTTATTTTATGCATTATATGTTATCGGATACACATTCCAGACGGCCTGTACCCGTTCCGGACAGACCTGTCTGACAAACGATCCGAAACAGCGCCCGATGTTTACTATTTTTAATACGATCGCCAGCCTGATCGGTATGGGACTTGTACAGTTTCTGGCACCGATCTTAGGTGACCGTCTTGGCGGCTATAACAGCGCTAACTTTTTTGATTTTATGATCCCGCTTGCCATCGTGGTATCCGCAGTGCTGACACTTCTTGCAGTGATCGGTATCTGGGAGAAAGACAGACCGGAATTCTTCGGTGTTGGCAATAAACAGGAAAAAGTAAAATTAAAAGAATATGTTGCAATTTTAAAAGCAAACAAAGAGCTGCAGCGTCTTATGGTCGCAGGAGCGGGATGCAAGCTCGCTTTCTCCATTGCAACGAATATGACAGTACTCTGTATGCTTTACGGAGCAATGATGGGAGACTACGGCGGACTGTATCTTCCAATGATGATCGTTGGATATATTTTCTCTGTTCCATTCTTCCTTTTGACGGTAAAGACATCACAGAAGCATGGACAGAAAGCTTCACTGGTGCGCTATACAATGCTTGCACTGGTCATGTACATTGGAGTTTTAGTGTTGTTGTTGTTATGGAAGCAGGGGGTTCCGGCATTTAACTTAAGCCTGAGATCCATCAATGTATACACGGTGTTATTTGTGTTATTCTTTGGTATCGGTTATGGTGCATATTATGCAACAGCAGATATGCCGATTCCGATGGTTGCAGACTGTTCCGATTATGAGACATACCGTTCCGGACAGTATGTGCCGGGAATTATGGGAACATTGTTCTCACTTGTAGATAAATTAGTAAGTTCTCTTGGATCTACCATCGTTGGTGCAGCAGTTGCAATGATCGGTATCCAGACATTACCGGACAGCAAGACACCATATTCTTCTGGAATGCATGGAGTTGTTCTGATTCTGTTCTGTATTGTTCCGATGATCGCATGGCTTGCAACACTCTGGGCAATGAAAGGCTACACTTTAACAGGAGCCAGAATGAAAGAGATCCAGGCTGTCAATGCTGTGAGAAAACACGCTGTAAGTGAGGGAACGTCACTGGAAGAAGCCATGGAAAAATGGAAAACTTATGAGGATGTGCCGGAAGAATTCAAATGACCACTTACGTCATAAAAAGAACCGACTAGGGCGGGTTTGTTGATTTTTTAACAAAATTTTAATAAAATGAAAACACAAAGTAAACAAAGTTCGTCAAAATGACGGAATTTGAAAAAAGAAATGGAGAAAAATTATGGGAGAGAACAAAAAAGAAGTGAAAGCCCGCAAGAAGGCTTTCCGCAAAGCAAAACACAGAGCGATCCGTCCATGGAAAGGATTATCGATCGTATGTGCGATTCTGGCAGTGATCTTTGTGCCGCTGTACAGTTTATTAAACGTTTTTGATAATTCACTGGCTATTTTCGTCGGAGGAACATTCTGGAAATTACAGAACGAGGATGAAAGTGCACAGTACTTTACCTCTGACTTTGAGTCTACAGAAGATATGGTTGACTACGGATTACAGCTTGTCCAGCAGGTGGAGGCAGAAGGTGCAGCGCTTCTTATGAATGAGAATAACGCACTTCCTCTGGCAGAAGGGGACAATGTCAGTCTGTTTTCCAATTCATCTGTAAACCTTGTGTATGGTGGTACAGGATCCGGTAACATTGACGCTTCCACAGCAGATACATTAAAAACTGCAATGGAAAAAACAGGTTTCAATGTAAATGAAACACTCTGGAACTTCTATGAATCCGAAGAGATGGGAATGTACAAACGTGGAAATGGTGGTACGATCGCAACTGCAAGTGCCGTTGTAACTGAAGTTCCATGGAATGAGTACACAGACGAAGTGAAAGATTCTGTAAGCTCTTATGGTGATGCGGCAATCGTCACATTATCCCGTGTAGGCGGTGAGGGTGCCGACCTTGCATACGGCGATGTCAATTACCTTGCATTAGATGACAATGAAAAAGAAATGCTTTCCAATGTGGCAGCAATGAAAGCAGACGGAACAGTGAGCAAGATCATTGTGCTGATCAACTCTGCAAATGCATTACAGGTAGATTTCTTAAAAGACAATACTTATAATGTAGATGCCTGTCTGTGGATCGGCGATGTCGGAATTACAGGTATCAATGCAGTGGCTGATATCCTTGCAGGTAACGTCAATCCATCCGGAAGCCTTGTGGATACCTACTGCTATGACAATTATTCTTCACCGGCCATGGCCAACTTCATGCCGATGATTTATGAAGGCTATACAGAAGAACTGATTCCTGAAAAAGCAAAAAGCTACATGGTATATCAGGAAGGTATCTACGTTGGATACAAATATTATGAGACACGTTATGAAGACACGGTTATGGGAACCGGAAATGCAGGAAGCTATGTATACAGCGATGATGTGGCATTCCCATTCGGTTATGGATTAAGCTATACAGATTTCGAGTACAGTGACATGACGGGCGTTTATGATGCTGCGACAGATTCTTATAACTTTAATGTGACAGTTACCAATACAGGTGATACTTATTCCGGAAAAGAGACCGTTCAGATTTACGCACAGTCTCCATATACAGAGTATGACAAAGAGAATTCTGTAGAGAAATCTGCAGTACAGTTATGCGGATTCGGCAAAACAGATATTTTAGCTCCGGGTGAGTCCCAGACATTAACGATCAATGTGGACAGGGCAGATATCGCATCTTATGATGCATACGGTGCAAAAACATATATCTTAGATGCAGGTGATTATTATTTTACAGCAGCAACAGATGCACACAACGCTGTAAACAACATTCTTGCAGCAAAAGGATTTACAACTGAGAATGGAATGGATGCAGAAGGTAATGCAGAACTTACATTCCAGTGGACAAATGACACATTAGATACCACTACTTATGCAGTGTCTAAGAGCGGTGCAGAGGTGACAAACCAGTTATCTGATTCCGATATGAACCTTTACGAAGGTGCCGGAGATAACTCCGTAACTTACCTTTCACGTAATGACTGGGAGGGAACATTCCCAGCAGAATCTCCGGTATTTTCATTGACAGATACTATGATCGATGACCTGCAGGTAGTTCAGTATGATGCAGCAGATTATGATACGGTAGAGATGCCGACATTAGGAGCAAAAAATGGTCTTACTTTATACGATATGATCGGCAAAGATTATGACGATGCTGACTGGGATACTTTATTAGACCAGCTTACCTATGACGAGATGGTAACTTTAATTGGCGACTCCTTCCACTGGACAATGCCAATCAAATCGATCCAGGCTCCGGGTTCCCGTGATGAGAACGGACCACAGGGACTGACCGCTTCCTTATTCGGCAATACGGATAAAGAAAAACTGACAGCAACTGCATTTACATCTGAGGATGTGATGGCAGCAACTTTCAATACGGATATTATGACAGAAATTGGTAAAGTGATCGGTAATAACTGTCTGTCTGCAGGCGTTGCGATTCTTTACGGACCGGGTAACAATATCCACAGAAATCCTTATGGCGGACGTAACTTCGAGTACTACAGTGAAGATGGATTCCTTTCCGGAAAAATGAGCGCTTACGAAGTGGCAGCTATCCAGGAAAAAGGTGTTCATGTCGTAATGAAACACTTTGCATTAAATGACTGCGAGCAGGATCGTATCGGTCTTGGCGTATGGCTCTCTGAACAGGCAGCACGTGAAGTATATTTAAAAGCATTCCAGGATGTGTTTGAAGAAGGAAATGCAAACGGAACCATGGTTGCTTACACACGCTGGGGATGTATCTGGTCCGGCGGTAACAAAGGATTGATGACCGGAATCATGAGAAATGAGTGGGGCAGCAATGGACTTACCATCACAGACAACGTTCTTAATCCATATGTCAATGGTCCGGACGGAGTGATGGCAGGTGGTGTTACAACCTATGATGCCATGATGCCGTATGTGACCAAAGAATTACCGGCATATAAAAATGATCCGGTTATGGTAACAGCAATGCGTGAGGCATGCCACCATGACCTGTATGTATTAGCAAACTCTGTTGCTATGAACGGTGTTGGTGAAAATACAACCATTAAATTTGTACAGCCAAAATTACTTGTGATCTTAAAGACAATTGCGACCATCGGTGTAGTAGGATTCATCCTCTCACTTGTGATGTTCATTCTGAAAAAACGCAAGTTCAAAAAGAGTGAAGAGTACACAAGCTATATGGCATGGAAAAAAGAGTTAAAACAGAATAAGCAGAATAAACAGTAAGAAATGATGCGGAAGAAGGCATTGCACAGCAAAATGTGTGATGTCTTCTTTTTTTTCATGACCATACGTCTGAGGAGGTTTACATCTCACTGAAAATAGTGACTTAAAATAATGAAAAATTGTGCAGCCCTACAAAAGAAAATATTTTAGAAAAATATGTAAAAAAGTTATTGACAACTAACTATCGTTAGATTATACTAACCAACGTAGAAACGAAAAAGATTATCAATAGTCTTTGGAAAGATAAGGAAGAGGAAGATATGATGCCTTTAACAATGGTGAAAACAGGTGAAGAGAATACAATCAAAAAAGTTGGCGGAAAAGAAGAAACCAGAAGATTTTTAGAGAATCTCGGATTTGTAACCGGAGGCGTGGTTACGGTCGTATCTGAAATCGGTGGCAACATGATCGTGAATGTCAAGGATTCGAGGGTTGCGATCGGAAAAGACATGGCAAACAAGATCATGGTCTAGGTGTGCCAGCCTGTAAGCTGTAAGCAATGGCAGGGCGTTTTCCTGCCTGCTGATAAATGATTAAAAAATAAAAAAGGAGCCGTTAGGAAATGACATTAAAAGAAATAGCTGTCGGACAGACAGTAAAAGTCAAAAAGTTGACTGGCGAGGGACCGGTTAAGAGAAGGATCATGGATATGGGTATCACAAAAGGTGTGGATGTTTTTGTCAGAAAAGTAGCACCGCTTGGCGACCCTATAGAGGTTACTGTGCGCGGATACGAGTTATCCCTCCGCAAAGCAGATGCAGAGATGATCGAAGTGGAATAATTTTTTTGTCCATGGGTTACATAAGACTAACTCAAAAGATAAAAATGTTATGAAAATGAGTAGTGATGGCATACTTTTGCAGGATGCGGCATGCGGATTCCAGACATGGAAACGGACTTACATAGAAGCAGAAAAGGAGAGTTGATCATGGCAGTTAAAATTGCACTCGCAGGAAATCCAAACTGCGGTAAAACAACATTATTTAATGCTCTGACAGGTTCCAACCAGTTTGTTGGTAACTGGCCGGGTGTTACGGTAGAGAAGAAAGAAGGAAAATTAAAAGGACATAAAGATGTCGTTATCATGGACTTACCGGGTATCTATTCTTTATCTCCATACACACTTGAGGAAGTAGTTGCAAGAAACTACCTCATCGCTGAGAGACCGGATGCGATCTTAAATATCGTCGACGGTACAAACATCGAGCGTAACCTTTACCTTTCCACACAGCTTATGGAATTAGGTATTCCGGTCATCATGGCAGTCAACATGATGGACGTTGTGGAGAAGAGCGGTGAGAAAATCCACACAGATAAATTAAGCAAAAAATTAGGCTGTGAAGTCGTTGAGATCTCCGCTTTAAAAGGAACCGGCATCAAAGAGGCAGCTGAGAAGGCAGTGAAGCTTGCAGAGAGCAGAAAAGCAGCAGTAGTAGCCCACGAGTTCTCCAAAGAGGCTGAGGATATTATTGCAGAAGTTGAAGGCAAGATCAAAGGAATGCCGGAAGAACAGAAGAGATTCTTTGCGATCAAATTACTGGAAAAAGATGATAAGATCAATGAAATGATGACAAACGTTCCGGATGTATCCGCAGAGATTAAAGAGATGGAAGATAAATTTGATGATGATACCGAGAGTGTTATCACAAATGAGAGATACGTATACATTTCTTCTATCATTGGCGACTGTGTGACAAAGAACACCAAAGAAAAACTGACAACTTCTGACAGGATTGACCGCATCGTGACAAACAGATGGGCAGCATTACCTATTTTCGCACTTGTTATGTTCATTGTATATTATGTATCTGTTACAACCGTTGGAGCATTATTGACAGACTGGACAAACGACACATTATTTGCAGAATGGATCATTCCAGGAGCACAGAGCTTCTTTGAAGGCATCGGATGTGCAGACTGGCTGACAGGACTTATCGTAGATGGTGTGATCTCCGGTGTCGGTGCAGTTCTTGGTTTCGTACCACAGATGTTAGTATTATTTATTTTCCTTGCTTTCTTAGAGAGCTGCGGATATATGGCACGTGTCGCATTCATCATGGACCGTATCTTCCGTAA
>ENA-OPXX01001108-OPXX01001108.1-human-gut-metagenome-genome-assembly--contig:-NODE-1108-length-20447-cov-5.777217_pt1 | contig 20447 bp, 17 predicted proteins | sample MGYA00241771_ERZ502046 | MGnify/ENA primary metagenome ERZ502046 (study PRJEB25962, sample SAMEA2042006) | human gut metagenome | biome: human gut; feature: human-associated habitat; material: faeces...
TGGCTTTATTACGCAATAAGCGTTTCATAGCCCAATCGAAACGAATATAATTACTTCCCATAAGTTCGTCTCCTTTCCCGTTTTCTTTTTTTCATACCAACAAAGGTAAGCAGAAAATGTTTGATTTCAAATATATATCCTTCTATTTCTTTCTGTCTAAGAATATTCTATCACCCACTCTCCCAAAGTCCGTGTTATACTATCAAAATTCACTCCAACCTTAACAACCTTGCGATGATCTATCTCGTAAGGAATAGCATATTGTTTACTATTAATTTGAGCCAATGCTTCTTCGGGAGTTCCATCTATCTTAAATTCAAATACATAAATTGCATCGGGCATCTTTATTACCACGTCAGTCCTACCAATGGCATTCAAATCCATTCGCTGTAACATTTCAATCAACAAAGTGGATGTACCGGTAGAGAACCAAAAGCTCTTATAATCTTTTTGCGAAAAGGCATTGAAAAGGCTGAACGGATTGTAAATATCTTCACAATTCTTGCTGAAATGATAACCGTCATACTGCCGTTTCAAATGCCGACAAGCTTCTTCATAGGTTTCATCATTTGCTTGAGCTATCCTCTCAATATCCGGTTGCATCTGACTTAGCAACTCTTGCTCTGTAATACCACAAATAGCACTATAATCATCGCTCATACTGATATTCTGTAAGTTATTCAGCTCACTAAAAAATCAATATGCAACACAGGATAAACAGTCCATTCTTTCTCTAACTGTTCCATAGCCAATCCTTCGAACAACTCTTTCTTTCCGGAAAAATAAGCTTCAAGAGTAGAGATTAGAAGACTTTTTCCAAAACGGCGGGGACGGCTAAGAAAATAAACTTTATCAGTATGAGTCAATTGATAAATTAACGCTGTTTTATCAATATACACACAATTATTATTGCGCAAATCCTCGAAATTCTGTATCCCGATAGGGTATCTTCTAAATATCTCTTTCATATAAACCTAATGCATTAGTTGAAAGAAGTGTTATCATTTTTCACTCATTCACAATGAGCAATTTTAGCATTATATATTCGTTTATAATGAGAAGTTTTATATCTCTGCAATCAAATGCTATTAAGATAGTGACGCTATTCCAGGCATATACTGTCACTATGTTTAAACCGGATTATTCGGGCTATTATTTCTAATTTCAACGCTGTGTAGGCAGAGTAAACTCCTGCGAGTCGCAGATCACCCCATTTTCATCTGCCACTGCTACACGGAACGTTACTTCGCCGTCTTTCAATCTATTACCGGCATGTATGGAAGCCGTATAACGAATGCCTTCGCCCGGCAAAATTTCTTCGACCATTACCGAAGGAGAAATGCCGATATGCTTCACCTTGCCTACGGTTTCCACCACCGGAACTACGTTATAAACAGGCTTCCGGTCTTCATTCATAATCTCAAAGATAATCTTACTGTTCTCTCCCGCATCAATCACATGACTGCGATTATCATCTATAAAACGGATTCTACGTAGTTTCAATTGAGAAACAGGCTGCTGAACCGGCTGTTTCTTATATTTCTGCACACGAACCTCACGAACTTCGGGAACGTATGCGTCATCCTCTATCGGCTCTTGTCGCGGTGCGGTCAACGCACTGCCTATCGCCGCACCGGCAATAGTCCCTACAATATTACCAATAGCAGAGCCACGATAACCACCTCGCCAACCTCGATTATTATCTCCAATCAATCCACCTATCGAACCTCCCAAACTACCTCCGATAGAAGCACCGGCCACGATAGCTCCCGGATTACCCATACGCCCTGATGCACATCCGCTCAAAAGTAAAACGGAAAGCAAAAATACTGTTAGTTGTTTCTTCATGAGCCTTTCTATTTTAATATTTTTATTCTATTACCTTAAAACGAGCGAAACGCAATAATAGTTGTTTCTCTCCCGCATTTTTAAAATGAATAGTTGCTTTTGCATTGTCTCCCGTGCCTTCTACCTTCATCACTTCTCCCAAACCAAAACGTTCATGTTCAATTCTCTGTCCGGCTTGTAATCCTGCAACCGACACCGGACCGGAAGACATCGCTTGAGAACCGCCACTTACCGTGCTTACCTTTTTCAAATTTCTCGGCACACTGGGAGCTATTATCTGAGCTTTCGGCCGCTCCTTTCGTTCCGAAGAAGCACTTCCAAAAGGTGTAGTACGCGACGGAGAAGCAGAACGAGTGAATCCTCCTTCAATCTCCCTGCGGAAACGTCCTGCGTCTTCATCCACCGAACGACTGATTCCCGCTTCGTGAGGCATCTTCAAATAATGGATATCAATATCACGCAAGAAACGACTGGGACTCCCAAACTCCATCTTTCCATAACGGAAGCGGGTTTTGGCAAAAGACAAGTAGCAATGTTCCTCTGCACGGGTAATGGCGACATAGAACAAACGGCGTTCTTCCTCCAATGCACGGGGAGAATCGCCAACCATCCCACTTGGGAATAGGTTTTCTTCCAGACCGACTACAAAAACATTCTTAAATTCCAACCCTTTGGCGGAATGAACTGTCATCAATGTTATCTTTTCTCCGTCATCCGCTTTGTCGGAATCCTGATCGGTGAGCAACGCAATCTCTGAAAGAAAATCGGTAAGAGATATATTCGGATTGCCTTCCTCCTGCCGCAAAGCACAGAAATCATTCATTCCATTCACCAATTCTTCTATGTTTTCCTTACGGCTCAGGTTCTCCGGAGAAGTATCCTGACACACATCGTTCATAATACCCGATTGACGGATAATATCCACACCTATCTCGTACGCATTCTTATCCGCCTGACCGGTTATAAAACCCTCGATCAATGCACGGAAACCTTGCAGCTTTGCATGAGTACCTTTGTTGATGTTCAGTCCATAGGTCAACGGTTCACAAAGCGTTGACCACAGACTGACTCCATGATCAGTTGCCGCTGATATGATTTTACCGACCGTAGTATCTCCGATACCACGAGCAGGATAATTAATAATTCGTTTGAATGCTTCTTCATCGTTCGGATTCACCACCAAACGGAAATAAGCAATCACATCTTTTATCTCTTTACGTTGGTAGAATGAAAGTCCGCCATAAATTTTATAAGGCATACTCCGTTTCCGAAGAGCTTCCTCAAAAATACGACTTTGTGCATTCGTACGATATAGGATAGCAAAATCAGCATACCCGTAATGATATTCCCGACGAAGTTCAGCTACCTTATTAGCAACGATATCCCCTTCTTCCACATCACTATATGCCTGAAATACACCGATAGCTTCCCCTTTCTCCTTTTCGGAAAATACGGCTTTACGTATCTGGCGCTCATTCTTTTCTATCAAGCTGTTGGCAGCACAAACAATGGTCTGTGTGGAACGATAGTTCTGCTCCAACTTGAAAACTTTCGTATTCGGATATGTCTTCGTAAAGTAAAGGATATTATCAATATCCGCTCCACGAAAAGAGTAAATGCTTTGTGCATCATCGCCAACAACACAAACATGCTGATTTTCTTTCGCCAATTGCAGAACAATGCTATGTTGCGCATAATTAGTATCTTGATACTCATCAACGAGTATATATCGGAATTGGTCTTGATAACGTGCCAATATTTCCGGATAATCACGAAATAAGATATAAGTATATACCAGCAGATCATCAAAATCCATAGCTCCCGCCTGACGACACCTTTCCCAATAACGGGTATAGATATCACGAATAGCAGGCATTTTTACAGCCATATCGCCTTCATATGCTTCTTTATTGGCAGCGTATCCCGTAGGAGTGACCAAATGATTCTTTGCATTGGAGATGCGGGCTTGTACCGTTCCCGGTTTATAAGTTTTTTCGTCCAGTCCCATTTCTTTAATAATAGAACGAAGCAGACTTTTACTATCAACCGTGTCGTAGATTGTAAACTGGGAGGTAAAGCCGATATATTGCGCCTCAGCACGAAGAATACGGGAGAAGATGGAATGAAATGTACCCATCCACAAGTAACGTGCCCGTTCCGCCCCCACTTGTCGGGCAATACGTTCTTTCATCTCACGTGCCGCCTTATTGGTAAAGGTAAGTGCAAGAATATTCCACGGATTGTAACCGTTCTCCAACAGATAGGCTATTTTATAAGTCAGCACACGTGTCTTACCCGAACCCGCACCGGCTATCACTAGCGAAGGCCCGTCATTGTAAGTCACCGCCGCACACTGACTCTCATTCAATTCCTTTATATAATTGATATCCATAACAGCATTATAAAAACAATGTAGTTTTTTAACAAACTCTCGGCATTCAAATTTGTTCTGAATACAAAAGTATAATATTCATTTGAGAATGACGGTATTTTTATAATTTTTCGTCACTAACTATTTTAACCTATCCCCCAAAGCAATGAAAAAAAGTATATTGTTATCAATTATTTTGAGTTTAAGCCTAGTCGCCTGCATTCCACAGGCTATGGCGCAAAAACAAAGCCGTATGGAAAAACTGCTAAGGTATCTGAACGATAATGATACGGAAAAATGGCAGAAAAACCGAGAAAAGGTAGACAACGACACGAAGGCATATTATGCCGAAGAACTGGCCCTGCTGGATGTCCTCAACGGGTTGTGGAACGAACAAAGTGAACAAGCCGCAACCGATTATTTCGGATGTTACGGGAAAGCGGCCAACGCCTACTTCTCCAACATCTGTGAGGAAGAGAAAATACCGCTTCCGAACGTACAGGACAGAGCGGAACAGGCTATTATCCACATATTGGAGGCTTCGAAAGAACAGATACCTTTCAGCCGTACACTGCTGGACAGTATTCGTTCAAGCGGCTATACGGCAGACTCCGTTATTGCACAGAAGATACGGAATATCCGCGAATTGGCTTTATTGGAAGGTATGCTGACAGCGCCTGCACTCAGCACATATCAGACATATATAGCGGAATATCCGAACGGGAAATTTATCCCACAAATCAATGCTGCCGAAAACAAACGGTTATACGGGATTGTAAAGCATAACCCGTCACAGGAAAATTTCAAAGCTTTTTTTGACGATCCGGCAATGCTAAAGTTTTTCACGGACAAAGAAACGCGCCCGTTTTTGCCAGAAGTCCAAGCTTTATATGATGATTTTCTATTCCATTGTATCGACAGTCTGCGAGAGGGAAACAATGCAACCGCCCTCCGGCAGGTTATTGATGATTATAAACGCAACCCTTATCTGAGTCCCTCAGCACGTACCCATCTGGACGACCTCGAATATCTTAGCGAGAAAGCTGATTTTGAACTTTTGAAACCGGCAATAACCAATTCCGAATCTTTGGGTTTGTTGCAGGAATTCCTCAGTACACATAAGTACAAAGAGTTTCGTGATCAAGCCAATGCGCTACGAGCTCCATTCATTCTACAGACAATCATCTCCACTCCCACTTCCATAAAATATTACAATGCGGGACGACTGATCAAGTCTGCCGCCAACGACAGCACTGGGAATGTGTCAATCACTTATTCGTACAATGACAAGGGGCAGCTTGTCTCTATATTATCCCTGACTATGAAAAACGGTCAAGTGAGTGAGGAGGTGCAAACAAACAGACTGTATGACCCTCAAGACCACTGCATTTTTGAAGTGCAGACAAATCCCAAGACCAAAACGGACATTTACCGAAGGACACGCCGTATCGGTGCCGACGGGAGCATCGAGAGCGATTCACTTAAATATATGGACGGAAGGTCGATTATCAGCACATACAATAAACAAGGCTTATTGACTGAAGCCAAAGAATATAATAAGAACGGAGAACTCCAAGCATACACAGCGAACAAGTATGATGAAAAAGGCAGATTGACCGCATCGCAACATCAGAACCTGTTTATGGCTAACCCCTCCGATCAGGTTATCTCCCAAAAAGATACTTATGAATATGACAAATACGGTTATTTGACTCAGATAGCTTATCAGCGTATTTTAGGCAATAACCAGAAAACATCCGGTTACCTGACTTGTATGTATGATAAATATGGCAATCCGATTGACGGAAATTCTTATTATGAATATGATAATACAGGGCAATGGGTCTGCCGTACAAATCGCGGAAATCCCCAAGAGGTGGAACGGGTACAGTATATTTATAAATAAAAGTGAAGATACTGCGAACCTTTTACCAAATGCTTCTGTTATTATAGTATAACAAGCCATTTAAAACTTGTAACATTATGAATACTATATTAATGTCTTTAATTATGATGACCATGACTTACGAAATGCCTAAACTTCCTTACGCAAACAATGCGTTGGAACCTGTAATCAGTCAGCAAACAATAGATTTCCATTACGGAAAACATCTACAAACGTATGTAAATAATCTGAATAGCCTCGTGCCCGGAACAGAATATGAAGGTAAAACGGTAGAAGAAATCGTTGCAACCGCACCGGACGGAGCTATATTCAATAACGCCGGACAAGTATTGAATCACAACCTGTACTTCCTGCAATTTGCGCCGAAACCATCGAAGAAAGAACCAGCAGGCAAACTAGGAGAAGCTATCAAACGCGACTTCGGTAGCTTTGAAAACTTCAAGAAAGAATTCAACGCAGCAGCAGTCGGATTGTTCGGCTCAGGATGGGCCTGGCTATCCGTTGGTAAAGACGGTAAACTGAAAATCACGAAAGAAGCCAATGGCAGCAATCCGGTACGTGCCGGTTTGAAACCGCTTCTCGGATTTGACGTTTGGGAACACTCCTATTATCTGGATTATCAGAACCGCCGCGCCGACCACGTAAATGCCCTGTGGGACATCATCGACTGGGATGTGGTTGAAAAAAGAATGTAACCGGATTTACTAGCAAAGCTATACTTATGAAAAAGGTCGTTGTGTTTTCACAGCGACCTTTTTTACAGACTAAAAAAACAAACTTTTATTGTATATCAAACGCATTAGTTGTATTTTTGCAACCCATAAACCAGCATAACAAACAATTATGGTACTATATAAAAGAAAAGAGATACGATTTATTGTCTCCATTGCCGTTCTTCTTTTCTTCCCCCTTTTCTGCAACGCTGCCGCCACAGAAGAACCAGAGGAAGAGATCCTGTTCATTACCTCATACAATTCTGACACTAAATATACCTACGATAACATCAGCACATTTATAGAAACCTACACCCAGTTGGGAGGAAGATACTCGACCATTGTAGAAAACATGAATGCGACGGATTTAACGCAGGCGCACCAATGGAAAAAAACATTAACCGATATTTTAGACAAACATCCGAAAGCTAAATTAGTAATTCTTTTGGGTGGTGAAGCATGGAGCAGTTTCCTTCATCTTGAAGATGAGAAATATAAACAGCTTCCTGTTTTCTGCGCAATGGCATCACGCAACGGCATCCGTATTCCGGAGGATTCAATCGATATGCGGAACTATAATCCTGTAAGTATCGACTTAACGGAACGAATGAAGGAGTACAACGTAAAATACTGTGATACATACGAATATAACATCAGCAAAGATATCGAAATGATACAGGATTTCTACCCGGACACAGAGCACCTGGTATTTGTATCGGATAATACCTATAACGGACTTGCCGAACTGGCATGGTTCAAGAAAAACCTGCAACATTTCCCGCAGTTATCCATCACCTATATTGACGGCCGCATCCACACACTCGATATGGCTGCCAATCAATTGCGCAATCTTCCCAGAAACACAGCAATGCTTCTTGGTATCTGGAGAATTGACAGCCGGGGGATCACTTACATGAACAACTCCGTTTATGCTTTTTCCAAAGCCAATCCTCTCCTGCCTGTGTTCAGTATGACTTCCACCGCAATAGGCTATTGGGCCATCGGAGGATATGTCCCACAATATGAAGGAGTGGGAAAAAATATGGGAGAATATGCTTACCGCTTTTTAGACCAGAAGGAAACGGGTATCAGCAGCATCAATATCTTACCCAACCGATATAAATTTGACACGAAGAAACTAAAGGAATGGGGATTTGAAAACAAGAAGTTGCCTGTCAACTCAATGGTTATCAATCAGCCTGTCCCCTTCTTTGTAGCCTACAAGACGGAAGTACAATTTATCCTGATTATCTTCCTCGTATTAGTAGGAAGTCTGATGATTTCCCTGTATTACTATTACCGGACGAAAATCCTGAAAAATCACCTTGAAAGAACCACGCAACAATTGCGGGAAGATAAAGAGAAACTGGAAGAGTCTGAAATCGAATTACGTGACGCCAAAGAGCGCGCCGAAGAAGCTAATCAATTAAAAAGTGCTTTTGTCTCGAATATGAGCCATGAGATACGGACACCTTTAAACGCAATTGTCGGTTTCTCCAGCCTGATTATCGGTTCGGTAGAGCAGAATGATGAATTAAAAGAATATGCGGATATCGTCCAGACTAATTCCAATTTATTGCTCCAACTGATTAGCGATGTACTGGATATATCACGCCTGGAATCAGGAAAGCTGCAATTCAACTATGAATGGTGCGAGCTGGTGAACCATTGCCAGAATATGATTACTCTCACCAACCGGAACAAGACAGCGGATGTAGACATCAAACTCCAAATGCCTAAGGAGCCTTACATGCTCTACACGGACCCGTTGCGTCTGCAACAGATTATTATCAACCTGCTGAATAATGCCTTGAAATTCACTCCTGCCGGAGGAAGTATCACGCTGGATTATGAAGTGGACGAAGAAAAGCAATGTATGCTGTTCTCGGTGACAGATACCGGCACGGGAATCCCCGAAGATAAACAGGAACTCGTATTCCAACGTTTCGAAAAGCTGAATGAATTCGTGCAAGGTACAGGGTTGGGACTGGCTATCTGCAAACTGACCATCCAATATATGGGAGGTGATATATGGATTGACAAGAGCTACAAAAATGGCGCCCGATTTATCTTTTCTCATCCCATCAAAAAACAGGAATCAACAGAAAAATGAAAAAAAATCGACTGATTTAGTGTTTTTCTGTTTCTTTTTCGCTTACTTTGCTCCCGTAAAGACAAAGGGGTGCCCCATGAGGGGCTGAGATTATACCCTAGGAACCTGAGGCAGTTAATACTGACGTAGGGATTGTGTTTCTTCTTATCGCCTTTCCATTTAAGCACGCTCTTTGTATTTACTTTCAACTTATTTATTCTGATAGGACAATGAAAGTACAAGTGAACAACAAAGAGGTGGAAATGTCTCCTGACTCTACCCTTACACAACTGACAGCACAGCTCGAACTTCCGGTTCAAGGCATTGCTATCGCCGTAAACAACAAAATGATTCCCCGTATCGAATGGGAGTGTTTCATTCTACACGAGAACGATAACCTGGTGATTATCAAAGCGGCTTGCGGAGGATAAGGAGATGATTAGTCTACAATTTATCACGCATCAGACCGAACGGTATTCGTACCTCGAATCGGCACGTATGGCACTCGAAGGCGGATGCAAATGGATCCAGCTACGTATGAAAGACGCTCCTCTCGAAGAAGTGGAAGCAGTAGCCCTGCAACTGAAGCCGCTTTGCAAAGAGCACGAAGCAATCCTGATTCTGGATGACCACGTCGAACTGGCCAAAAAGCTGGAAGTGGACGGTGTACATCTAGGCAAAAAGGATATGCCTATCGACCAGGCCCGCCAAATACTTGGTGAAGCCTTTATTATCGGCGGCACTGCAAACACTTTCGAAGATGTCGTACAGCACTATCGTGCCGGAGCCGATTATCTCGGCATCGGTCCTTTCCGGTTTACTACCACTAAAAAGAATCTAAGCCCTGTACTGGGTTTAGAGGGCTATTCTTCTATTCTTTCACAGATGAAGGAAGCGAATATCGAAATCCCCGTTGTAGCTATCGGAGGAATCACTTTTGAGGATATTCCTGCCATACTTCATACAGGAGTAAATGGAATAGCCCTGTCAGGAACTATTCTCGGAGCAGATAATCCGGTAGAAGAAACACGTAGAATCATTGAAAGTGATCTATAATTTGTCAAATGATAAATGGAATTTTGATTCAGACAGAAGAACAAAAGAACATAAAAGCTGCACTTAGATAATTATTTCTACTGTTTTATTTTTGTTCTTATGTTCTTCTGTCTCAAAAAATCAGCATTTAAATAATCAACTAAAATATATAGAATGGAAAAGTTAGTAATTGCGGGACGCGAATTTAGCTCCCGTCTTTTTCTGGGAACAGGAAAATTCAATTCCAATGAAGTAATGGAACAAGCTATTCTGGCTTCGGGTACGGAAATGGTAACTGTTGCCATGAAACGAATCGACATGGATAACAAAGAGGACGACATGCTGAAACATATCATTCATCCGAATATTCAGTTATTGCCCAACACCTCCGGTGTACGTAACGCGGAAGAGGCTGTTTTCGCCGCGCAACTGGCTCGCGAAGCTTTTGGAACAAACTGGCTGAAACTGGAAATTCATCCAGACCCGCGCTATCTGCTCCCCGACTCTATCGAAACACTGAAAGCTACGGAAGAACTGGTGAAAATGGGCTTTATCGTGTTACCTTATTGCCAGGCTGACCCTGTACTCTGCAAACGGCTGGAAGAAGCAGGCGCAGCTACCGTTATGCCGCTCGGTGCACCCATCGGTACGAACAAAGGATTGCAGACAAAAGAATTCCTGCAAATCATTATCGAACAGGCAGGTATCCCGGTAATAGTGGATGCCGGTATCGGCGCGCCAAGCCATGCTGCCGAAGCAATGGAACTGGGAGCTTCCGCTGTATTAGTGAATACTGCAATAGCCGTTGCCGGAAATCCGGTAGAAATGGCTAAAGCATTCAAAGCAGCTACAGAAGCCGGAAGACAGGCTTACGAAGCAGGATTAGGATTACAAGCCATCGACTTTGTAGCAGAAGCAAGTTCACCTCTTACGGCTTTTCTTGATTAAAACAAATAAACTATGGAACAAAAAATAAAATTCCCCCGCTCGCAGAAAGTCTATTTACCTGGTAAACTTTATCCGAATATCCGCGTTGCCATGCGGAAAGTGGAGCAAGTGCCCAGTGTCAGCTTTGAAGGCGAAGAAAAGATAGCAACACCGAATCCGGAAATATATGTATATGATACCAGCGGACCGTTCAGTGATGCGGAAATGAACATTGACCTCAAAAAAGGACTGCCCCGCATGCGTGAAGAATGGATCGTGAGTCGTGGTGATGTAGAGCAACTTCCCGAAATTACTTCAGAATACGGACAAATGAGAAGGGATGATAAAAGTCTCGATCACTTACGTTTCGAACACATCGCCCTGCCCTATCGCGCTAAAAAAGGAGAAGCAATCACCCAAATGGCGTATGCCAAAAGAGGAATTATCACTCCTGAAATGGAATACGTAGCAATCCGCGAAAATATGAATTGTGAGGAACTGGGAATTAAAACTCACATTACCCCCGAATTTGTTCGTCAGGAGATTGCGGAGGGACGTGCTGTACTACCGGCCAACATCAACCACCCGGAAGCTGAACCGATGATTATCGGACGTAACTTCCTTGTAAAAATCAATACGAACATCGGAAATTCGGCTACTACCTCCAGCATTGATGAAGAAGTGGAGAAAGCACTGTGGAGTTGCAAATGGGGTGGAGACACGTTGATGGATCTTTCCACAGGAGAAAACATCCATGAAACACGTGAATGGATTATCCGCAATTGTCCCGTACCGGTAGGCACTGTTCCTATTTATCAGGCACTTGAAAAAGTGAATGGCATAGTGGAAGACCTCACCTGGGAAATCTACCGGGACACATTGATTGAACAATGTGAACAAGGGGTCGATTACTTTACCATCCATGCAGGGATTCGCCGTCATAATGTTCATCTTGCCGATAATCGCTTGTGCGGCATTGTCAGCCGTGGAGGAAGTATTATGAGTAAATGGTGCCTCGTACACGATCAGGAAAGTTTCTTATACGATCATTTTGACGATATCTGTGATATTCTGGCACAATATGACGTAGCCGTGTCATTAGGTGACGGACTTCGCCCGGGTTCTATCTACGACGCAAACGATGAAGCGCAGTTTGCCGAACTCGATACCATGGGAGAGCTGGTGCTCCGTGCCTGGGATAAGAATGTTCAGGCATTTATTGAAGGCCCCGGACACGTTCCGATGCATAAAATTAAAGAGAACATGGAACGTCAGATTGAAAAATGCCATGACGCCCCTTTCTACACGCTCGGCCCGTTGGTGACGGATATTGCTCCCGGATACGACCATATCACTTCTGCTATCGGTGCCGCACAAATCGGATGGTTGGGGACGGCTATGCTTTGTTATGTCACCCCGAAAGAACACCTTGCCTTACCTGATAAAGAAGACGTACGCGTAGGAGTTATTACCTACAAGATAGCCGCTCATGCCGCTGACCTGGCAAAAGGACACCCGGGTGCACAGGTAAGGGACAACGCATTGAGCAAAGCTCGTTATGAGTTCCGCTGGAAAGACCAGTTCGACCTGTCTCTCGATCCGGAACGGGCGCAGACCTATTTCCGTGCAGGACACCATATCGCTGGAGAATATTGTACGATGTGCGGACCTAATTTCTGTGCAATGAGACTATCACGTGATCTAAAGAAAAGTGCCAAAGGCAATAAATAATGAGTGGGGAGAAACAAAACGTCGGGCCACTGACCTACCTCTCTCCCCCTCATTTTAATTTTCAATTTTTAATTTATAATTGAATAAAATGTTCTCAGACGAATTAGAAAAAATATCCTGGGAAGAGACGACAAAAGCCATCTATTCCAAAACAGATGCTGACGTACGCCGTGCGTTGGGTAAAAAAGAGCATCTGGATGTCAACGACTTTATGGCGCTGATTTCACCTGCCGCCACTCCTTATCTGGAAGTGATGGCACGCCTTAGTCAGAAATATACAATGGAACGGTTCGGTAAGACAATCTCTATGTTTGTACCGCTCTACCTGACTAATTCATGTACCAATTCCTGTGTCTATTGCGGTTTTCACATCAGCAATCCGATGAAGAGAACGATATTGACAGAGGAAGAGATTGTCAATGAATACAAAGCCATCAAACGGTTGGCTCCTTTTGAGAATCTACTGCTTGTAACCGGTGAAAACCCGGCCGCAGCAGGTGTTCCATACATTGCCCGGGCGTTGGATTTGGCAAAGCCTTACTTCAGCAACCTGCAAATTGAAGTAATGCCTCTTAAAATGGAAGAATACAAAGAGCTGACCAATCATGGCCTGAACGGAGTGATCTGTTTTCAAGAGACTTACCATAAAGCAAATTACAAAACGTATCATCCAAGAGGCATGAAGTCAAAATTCGAATGGCGTGTAAACGGCTTCGACCGCATGGGACAGGCAGGTGTACACAAGATTGGTATGGGTGTCCTGATCGGTCTGGAGGAATGGCGAACCGACGTAACGATGATGGCTTATCATCTGCGCTATTTACAGAAGCATTACTGGAAAACGAAATATAGCGTAAACTTCCCGCGTATGCGCCCGTCTGAAAATGGTGGATTCCAGCCGAATGTAGTCATGAATGACCGGGAACTCGCCCAACTTACATTCGCCATGCGAATCTTCGACCATGATGTAGATATCTCTTATTCTACCCGTGAGAGCGCAGAAATCCGAAACCACATGGCAACACTTGGCGTAACCACCATGAGTGCGGAAAGTAAAACTGAACCGGGAGGCTATTTCAGTTATCCTCAAACCCTGGAACAATTTCACGTAAGTGATGAGCGAAAAGCAATTGAAGTGGAACGTGATTTGAAAAAACTGGGTCGTGAACCCGTCTGGAAAGATTGGGATCAGTCTTTTGATTTTAAAAGATAAACAAATGCGATACGACAGACAAATTATACTTCCCGAAGTCGGAGAAGAAGGTCAGAAGAAACTGCAGGAAGCCAAAGTGCTTATTGTAGGCGTGGGAGGGCTGGGCTCTCCCATCGCCCTCTACCTAGCAGGTGCTGGTGTGGGATGCCTGGGGCTGGTAGATGATGACTTGGTAAGCATCACCAACCTACAACGACAAGTGCTCTATTCCGAAAAGGAATTAGGTAAACCAAAAGCTATCTGTGCTGCGGAACGGCTCTCCGCTCTTAACAGTGAGATCGAAATACACCCCTACGCTGCCCGGCTGACGAAAGACAATGCGTATGATATCATTCAGGAATATGATATAGTGGTGGATGGCTGCGACAACTTTGCCACCCGTTACCTGATTAACGACATTTGCATTAAACAGAAAAAAACCTACGTATATGGTGCTATCTGCGGTTTTGAAGGACAGGTTTCTGTGTTCAACTACGGAAATCAAAAGAAAAACTACCGGGATCTTTATCCCGATGAAGAAGAAATGCAACGGATGCCTCCTCCACCCAAAGGAGTGATGGGAGTTACTCCTGCCATTGTAGGGAGCATTGAAGCTACGGAAGTATTGAAAATAATCTGTGGCTTTGGTGATGTTTTAGCCAGCGAACTATGGACAATTGACCTGCGGACACTGCAATCTAACAAATTTTCACTATAAAGGTTGGTTTCTGACATAGTTAATTAGTAACTTTGCTAAACAATCCAATTTTAACAAAAGAAATGAAACTAATTGTAGTTACCACCCCTACTTTCTTCGTCGAAGAAGATAAGATTATTACCGCTCTTTTCGAAGAGGGGCTGGATGTCCTACATCTTAGGAAGCCGGAGACTCCGGCTATGTATTCGGAACGGCTATTGACACTTATTCCGGATAAATATCACCGTCGCATCGTTACACATGAGCATTTTTATCTGAAAGAAGAATTCAACCTGATGGGAATCCACCTGAATGCACGTAACCCCAAAGAACCGCATGATTACTATGGTCATATCAGTTGTTCCTGCCATTCAGTGGAGGAGGTAAAAAACAGAAAGCACTTTTACGACTATGTTTTTATGAGCCCTATCTATGACAGTATCTCTAAAGTGAATTACTATTCAACATACACTGCCGAAGAGTTACGCGAAGCACAAAGAGCCAAGATTATCGACTCGAAAGTGATGGCATTGGGAGGTATCAATGAAGACAATTTATTGGAGATTAAGGATTTCGGTTTCGGAGGAGCTGTCGTCTTAGGAGATCTCTGGAATAGATTCGACGCTTGTCAGGACCAAAATTATTTAGCCGTAATCGAGCATTTCAAAAAGCTGAAGAAACTATCAGATTAATAAATATAGCCGATCATAAAACTAACTGGTTATGCTTCCTCATTTTATCCAATAAGAGAAGTGTTTTTCCCAATCATGAAATATTAAAAAAGCCGTTGCGAATTACCTTCTGCAACGGCTTTCTATATTTTCAGTGTTTTCTTATCAGAACTTATATCCTACAACAATAGAAAAGTTCATGTTTTTAGGATTACCAACTTTTTGTACGTCAACTAAACCGAACTGACCTTCCAAACCTGCAATGATTTTACCAAATTCCAATGCAACTCCTACACCAAGACCTGCATCAAAACGCTTCAAAGCATCGTCACCAAACGTATCTTCCTTATACTCTACATTACCCATATCCATTTTCGATTTTCCTGCAATTCCACATGCCAAATAAGGACCTGCATTAACCACAAGATTAGTATTGTCTGCAACATTAAAACGAGCAGCAGCCATTACAGGTAATTCCAAATAATAAGCGTTGATAGTCAATTCATCTTTTTTGGCACCTTTGCTAGTCAGGTATAATGAAGGCTGCAATGACCATGTATCATTAAAAGCATATTCAAAACCTCCACCAAGTTTGAAACCAATCTTAGCATTCATATCAGTATCTCCAGTGTAATTACTGATGTTCATACCTACCTTGGCATTCCAACCTGTAATTTGAGAAAAACCTGCTACTGAAATCAGCGCAAATAAAACAAACAAAACACTCTTCTTCATAATTTTAAAGTTTTAAATTAATACTAAAGGTTTTTATTGACCTTATTGTTTAACAATGCAAATGTATAATTGTAATTTGTATTAAACAACTTTTTCGTTAACAAGTGCGTAATTTATAGAGATTATACATAAAAAAAGGGAATTCCCTATTTTTGAGAACTCCCTTTCCTATTTTGTTGAATTACTTTTCTTCTTATCAGAATGCGTAGTGGAAACCAATTGAAAGGTCTTCGCTAGTAAGTTGAAGACCAAAAGAATCTCCAAGAGTGTTTATATTTCTACGATATCCAAGGAAACCATACTTGGCAATAAAAGAGAAGTGATCGTTCAATTTAACAGCAATACCCGGTCTAAGTCCCACTTGTCCTGCTTTGCTAGTGTCTCCGTCTTTAACTTTCACGAAACCAACAGCAGCAGTTCCGTCCAAGAACAAACGAACAGCGCCTGTTTCGCAATAAGACCAACGAATGTACGGAGCTACAAATACTGAATTTTTAGTTACTCCTCCATCATAATTGTGTGAATAGTCTAATTCAGCACCCAGCGCCCATGTTTCATTAAAGTTATATCCGATTTCCGGAGCAATTTTAAAAGAAGTAGTGTTGCCTGTGCTGTTACGCCAAACGTTCAAAGATCCGCCTACGTAAATGTCTTGTGCTTTTACAGCGATAGTTGCTAACATCACAACTACCAATAATAAACCCTTTTTCATTTTCTTTGTTTTTTTAATTAAACGTTAGACCCCAATTCGGTCGATTGATTTCTGGGGTGCAAATGTAAAGCAGTTTTTACGAATGAACAAATATTTGGTTAGTTTTTTATAATAAATACCAAATAAATGTTTGACAGAGGCTCTACACATCATATTATATAGCAGCACAAAATTCTTGCTATCGATTCTTATTCAAATATATTGCATGTAGTGAGTGTCGTCATACCATAATAAGCCAAAGGATTTAAGAAGTAATGAGGACTGTTTCTTTAAGATTTAGTATCTTTGACGGGTGGTAAGCCTTTCAGCCATCAGACACAGACTGACATTGTATAGTGTAAAATGCTTCGATATTATGAAAGTAAAGGCAATAAAACAGTTAGTTTAAACGATTGGTTATGTCAATAGAAATAAAGTATTTCGAGAACAGAAAAGATTGGCGAAAGTGGTTGAATGACAACTTTGAGACTGCCAATGAAGTTTGGTTTGTATTTCCCAGCAAGTCTTCAGGCGAAAAAAGTATCACATACAACGACGCTGTTGAAGAAGCTCTTTGTTTCGAGTGGATTGACAGTACGATAAAATCGCTCGACAAAGAACATAAAATTCAGCATTTCACACCCAGAAACCCTAAAAGTACCTATTCGCAAGCTAACAAAGAAAGACTTAAGTGGCTATTGGAAAATAAAATGATACACCCCAAATTTGAGGATAAAATACGAACTGTATTATCTGATCCTTTCATCTTCCCCAATGATATAATTGAAAAATTGAAGGAAGATAAAACAATCTGGGAAAACTATCTCCATTTTTCCGACGCATATAAACGTATCCGAATTGCATACATTGAAGCAGCCAGAAAACGACCTGAAGAATTTGAAAAGCGATTAAACAACTTTATCAATAAAACGAAAGAAAATAAAAAGATCACAGGATTTGGTGGAATTGAGAAATACTATTAATCCCAACTAAAAATCAATGATAATCTAAAATAAAATAGACTGCAAATACTTTCACAAGTATTTACAGCCTATTTATCAGATAGTTAAGTACCTAACCAGCGTATTTGACTATCCTTCTATCGCTGCCTGAGCGGCCGCCAGTCTGGCAATCGGCACTCTAAATGGAGAACAACTAACGTAGTTCAGACCTACCCGATGACAGAACTTCACAGAAGAAGGCTCACCACCATGTTCACCACAGATACCACATTTCAAATCCGGACGGATAGCACGGCCTTTTTCTGTCGCCATACGTACCAGCTGTCCCACACCATTCTGGTCGAGAACCTGGAACGGGTCTACTTTCAAAATCTTCTTTTCCAGATAAACAGGAAGGAAAGAAGCTATATCATCACGAGAATAACCGAAGGTCATCTGCGTCAAGTCATTTGTACCGAATGAGAAGAACTCGGCAGAAGAAGCAATACGGTCGGCAGTCAAAGCAGCACGCGGGATCTCGATCATTGTACCTACTTTGAAGTCAATACTATCTCCTACTTCCTCAAACAATTTCTTAGCTTCCGAGCGAATCACATTTTCCTGCTCCTTGAATTCATACAAGATACCGGTTAACGGAACCATGATTTCCGGATGAGTTTCCACTCCTTCTTTCTTCAGTTCCAATGCAGCACCCAAAATTGCACGTGTCTGCATTTGAGTAATTTCAGGATAAGTATTACCTAAACGGCAACCACGGTGACCCAACATCGGGTTATGTTCACACAGTGATTCTACACGTTGCTGGATATATTGCAGGCTTACACCCATCGTATCCGCCATTTCCTGCTGTCCCTTCAAATCGTGAGGAACGAACTCATGCAAAGGAGGATCGAGCAAACGAACGGTCACCGGGCAACCAGCCATTGCTTTAAAGATACCTTTGAAGTCTTCTTGTTGATATGGAAGAATCTTAGCCAATGCTTTCCGACGTCCTTCTGCATTTTCCGCCAGGATCATTTCACGCATTGCTTTGATCTTTTCGCCTTCGAAGAACATGTGTTCTGTACGGCAAAGGCCGATACCTACTGCACCGAAGTTACGTGCAACTTCCGCATCATGAGGAGTATCCGCATTGGTACGTACCTGCAAACGAGTATATTTATCAGCCAGTGTCATCAATTCGGCAAAGTCGCCGGAAAGCTCTGCTGCTTTCGTTTCTACCTTACCATTATATACTACACCTGTACTTCCGTTCAAAGAGATATAGTCACCTTCTTTCAGCAATACCCCATCAATCTCTACCGTACGGTTTTTATAATCAATATTCAATGCACCTGCACCCGATACGCAGCATTTACCCATACCACGAGCCACAACAGCCGCGTGAGAAGTCATACCGCCACGAGCCGTAAGAATACCTTCGGCCACTGCCATACCGGCCAAGTCTTCTGGAGAAGTTTCGATACGCACCATCACCACACGTTTACCGGCAGCATGCCATTCGGCAGCGTCATCAGCAAAGAATACGATCTGACCGGTTGCAGCACCCGGAGAAGCCGGAAGACCACGGGTCAACACTTTGGCTTTCTTCAAAGCATCCTTATCGAATACAGGGTGGAGCAATTCATCAAGTTTATTCGGTTCCACGCGCATCAAAGCAGTCTTTTCGTCAATCATACCCTGACGGAGCAAGTCCATAGCAATCTTTACCATGGCAGCACCTGTACGCTTACCGTTACGTGTCTGGAGGAACCAGAGTTTACCTTCCTGTACGGTGAACTCCATGTCCTGCATATCTTTATAATGATTTTCCAGTTTAGTCTGAAGAGCATCCAGTTCTTTATAGATTTCCGGCATTGCTTCTTCCATTGAAGGGAATTTAGCAGCACGAACATCTTCGGTAATGCCAGCCAATACAGCCCAACGTTGAGAACCAATCTTAGTGATCTGCTGTGGAGTACGGATACCTGCCACTACATCTTCACCTTGTGCGTTAATCAGGTATTCACCATTGAAAAGATCTTCGCCTGTACCGGCATCTCGTGAGAAACAAACACCTGTAGCCGATGTATCACCCATATTACCGAACACCATAGCCTGTACATTGACAGCTGTACCCCATTCATCAGGTATACCTTCCATCTTACGATAAAGAATAGCGCGTTCATTCATCCATGAATCAAATACAGCACAGATAGCTCCCCAAAGTTGTTCGTATGCACAAGTCGGGAAATCTTTTCCGGTCTGTTCTTTTACAGCGGCCTTGAATTTCTTTACGAGTTCCTGCAAGTCTTCCACTTTCAACTCGTTATCCAGTTCTACCCCTTTCGCTTTCTTCACCTCTTCGATGATAGCTTCGAACGGGTCAATATCATCTTTATTGGTAGGCTTCATGCCCAACACAACGTCACCGTACATCTGTACAAAACGACGGTAAGAGTCCCATGCAAAACGTGCATTACCCGTTTTACGGATAATACCTTCCACCACTTCATCATTCAATCCGAGGTTCAGGATCGTATCCATCATACCCGGCATAGATGCGCGTGCACCGGAACGTACAGATACCAACAAAGGATTTTCAACATCACCGAATTTAGATTTCATCAACGCTTCCACATGAGCGATCGCTTTTACAACTTCATCTTTCAGCAACTCAACCACTTTATCACGTCCTAACGTATTGTATTCCGTACAAACATCTGTAGTTATTGTGAATCCGGGAGGGACAGGAATTCCGATTAAATTCATTTCAGCAAGGTTGGCTCCCTTACCACCGAGCAAATTCTTCATGTCAGCCTTTCCTTCTGCCTGACCATTACCAAAGGTATAAACTCTTTTTTTATCCATAATATTGTGTTTAAAGTTACATTATG
>ENA-OPXX01001132-OPXX01001132.1-human-gut-metagenome-genome-assembly--contig:-NODE-1132-length-19970-cov-2.294251_pt1 | contig 19970 bp, 16 predicted proteins | sample MGYA00241771_ERZ502046 | MGnify/ENA primary metagenome ERZ502046 (study PRJEB25962, sample SAMEA2042006) | human gut metagenome | biome: human gut; feature: human-associated habitat; material: faeces...
TTAATGTTTAAGTTGTGAATAGAAAATAAACATGGAGAAAGTCTATGAGTGAAGAAATTAAGCAGGGAAAATTGTATTTATGTGCAACACCAATTGGAAATTTGGAGGATATAACGTACAGAGTTGTAAGAATTTTGAAAGAAGTTGATATAATTGGTGCCGAAGATACAAGAAATAGTGTAAAATTATTAAATCATTTTGAAATAAAGACTCCAATGACAAGTTATCATGAATTTAATAAATATGATAAGGCAAAACAGTTGGTTCAAATGATGCTAAATGGGAAAAACGTAGCAATTATTACGGATGCCGGAACGCCTGGAATATCAGACCCCGGAGAAGAGGTGGTGAGACAGTGCTATGAAGCAGGAATAGAAGTTTCATCTCTTCCGGGAGCAGCAGCTTGCGTGACGGCACTTACAATGTCGGGACAGGCAACAAGACGTTTTGCATTTGAAGCATTTCTTCCGGCGGACAAGAATGAGCGTAAAGACATATTAAAAGAGCTTGAAGATGAAACAAGAACAATGATTATATACGAAGCTCCACACAGGCTTTTAAAGACACTTAAAGAGCTTTCTGAGGTGTTAGGAGGAAGCAGGGCAGTTACTATATGCAAGGAACTTACCAAACGCTATGAGAATAGTATGGTTACAACGCTTGCAGAGGCGTGCAGTTATTATGAGAATAACCAGCCAAGGGGCGAGTATGTTCTTGTAATTGCTGGAAAAGACAGAAATGAGCTTAAAGAGGAAGCACAGGCACAGTGGCTTACTATGTCTGAGCAGGAACACGTTGATATGTATATAGCACAGGGACTTGATAAAAAAGAGGCTATGAAGGCAGCAGCCAGGGACAGGGGCGTATCTAAGAGGGATATATATAATAAGCTTCTGGGAAATTAGTTCTTAAAAGAAAAAATGTTACACAAATGTTAAAAACTTATATAAAAGAGTGATTAAAAGAGAGTCTTAGCTAAAATAAATTTAAGAGTAAATTTTAAAATTATAGGTGGAGTGGTACAAATCCCCTTCTTTGTCAGATAATATTTCTGGTAAGGAAGGGGATTTCTTATCTTCTAATCTTCTATTGTATGTTCATTGATAATTGCCTTAATGGCCTTATAAAGGTAAGGCTTGAGCCTGTCAATATCAGCTGGTTCTTTGTAAAGGATTGAGCTGTAGCATGTTGAGCTTATAAGCTCGACAATCATAAACAGCATAATCTCGGGCTCGTTGAGGTTAAGACCAGAGTCTTCAAGCATTTCATAGTAGATATCTTTAAAATTAATGTCGTCATCAGCGACATTGGTTGTAAGAGCCTCTTTAAATATTCCCCACGACAGGTTCTTTGATATAAATGTAAGAAGTGTCTGGTTGGTGTTAAGCACATTAATTATGTGGTCAGCAATAAATATAATCTCCTCAGTAAATGTAATTGTAAACGAATGGTTATTAATCTGCTGTTCTTTTATATGAAGCTCTAATGCACTCACTGCATTTTTAAAGAGCTTGCTTGCCTCGTGAGAAACGAGCTTATTTCTTATATCATATTTATCTTTGAAATACAGATAAAAAGTTCCCTTGGCAATTCCAGCTTTCTGTGAAATCTCGGCAATTGATGTCTTGGAAACACCCTGCGTTGTAAAGAGCTTAAAAGCTGTATCTAAGAGGGAAGTCCTTTTCTGTTGTTTGTTGTTCTCAAGTTTTCCCATAAAATCTCCAATCTAATGCAGGCATAATATTAGTTGTTCTGTCAATTAATATTCTACCATGTTGAAAATAAAAAATCTATAAAAAAATGACTTTTAGTCATTTTGAGTATTGACTATCGGTCATTTTGTGCTAGAATAACACTTGCAAAGAAAATGACCAAAAGTCATATTTGAGAGATCACGGTCATATGTATTGAATTGATAATAAATGTAATTAATTAAGAGAGTTATTAATTATTGAGAGGTTATCAGTCCAATCAAAGTAAAATTACGTCGCAGACGTAGAAATGAGGCGAGTTATGGAAAAGTTTGGAAAAGTAATTGTTAAACTCAGAATTCCAATTCTTATTCTGAGTTTCCTGCTTCTTATTCCATCTGCAATCGGATACTTTAATACAAGAGTTAATTACGATATTCTGTATTATCTTCCGAATGAGATAGAGACTATGCAGGGTCAGGACATTCTTATGGATGACTTCAATAAGGGTGCATACGCGATGGTCGTTGTCCAGAATATGGATACGAAGTCTACTGACAGACTTATTAAGAAGGTAGAGAATGTAGACCACGTTGCACAGGTTATTTCTTACACAGGAATAGTTGGTGAAGATGTTCCATCTGAGATTGTTCCATCAAAATTCAGAAAGTATTTCGAGAATGACAGCACAGATACAACTTTATTTGCAATATTCTTCGATAATACAACTTCAAGTGATGATACTATGAATGCTATCATACAGATAAGAGAGCAGACAGAGGGTCAGGCCTTTATAAGTGGTATGTCAGCAGTAGTTACGGATACTAAGAATCTTTCGGAGAAAGAGACACCACTTTATGTACTTATAGCAGTAGTTCTTGTATGTATCGTGCTTGCTATATTTATGGATTCATTTCTTGTACCAGTATTCTTTATGATAAGTATAGGAATGGCAATTGTATACAACCTGGGTTCTAACATTTTATTAGGTGAGGTTTCATATATAACTAAAGCTCTTGCGGCTGTACTTCAGTTAGGTGTTACACTGGATTATTCAATCTTCTTATGGCACAGCTACAAGGAAATGAAGGAAATATATCCGGATGACCACAAGGAAGCGATGGCAGTTGCCATTAGTAATACACTTACATCCGTAGTTGGTTCTTCTATAACAACAGTTGCAGGTTTCATTGCACTTTGCTTTATGAGCTTCACACTTGGTCTTGACCTTGGTATCGTTATGGCAAAGGGTGTTGTATTCGGTGTTATCGGTTGTGTAACAATCCTTCCATCATTGATACTTACATTTGACAGGGCATTAGAGAAGACAATGCATCGTGAGATTATGCCAAACTTCGATAAGCTTGCTACATTTATAGTAAACCACTCATGGATATTTGTAATTGTCTTTGTTGTATTATTAGGACCTGCTATATATGGACAGAATCATACATCAGTATATTATGATTTGTCTGATACACTTCCAGATGACCTTGCCTGCTCACAGGCTAATAAGAAGCTGGAAGAAAACTTTGATATGAATTCAATCTATATGATACTTGCTGACTCTAGTATGTCTACAGATACAGCTAACGAAATGCTTGATAAGTTAGGTGATGTAGACGGTGTACAGTTCGCACTCGGACTTGACACAGCACTTAAGTCTGGTATTCCACAGGAATTCTTACCGGCTAAGACAGTATCAGAGCTTAAGGGTGAAGATTATCAGATAATGATGATTGCTACAGATTACAAAATAGCATCAGATGAAATTAACAATCAGATTAGTAAGGTGAATGATATTGTAAAGTCTTACGATTCTAAGGCAATGGTAGTTGGTGAAGCTCCTTGTACCAAGGATCTTATCACTATAACAGATAAGGACTTTAAGACAGTCAGTGCGGTATCAATAGTAGCTATATTTGTTATTATCCTGTTCGTACTTAAATCAATATCGCTTCCAATTATACTTGTTTCAGCAATCGAATTTGCTATCTTTGTTAATATGGGTATTCCATATTTTACGCATACACAGATACCATTTATTGCATCAGTAGTTATCGGTACTATCCAGCTTGGTGCAACAGTCGATTATGCTATTCTTATGACAACAAGATATAAGAAGGAAAGAAGCCAGGGATACGCTAAGAAGGAAGCAATCCAGATAGCTCTTTCAACATCAATACCATCAATTATTGTTAGTGCGCTTGGTTTCTTTGCCGCAACATTTGGTGTTGGATGTATAGCTTCAGTTGATATGATTGGTTCGCTTTGTACACTTATGGCGCGTGGTGCAATTATAAGTATGTTCGTAGTTATCTTCATACTTCCATCATTGTTTGTATTATGTGATAAGCTCATTATCAATACAAGTATAGGATTTAAGCCTAAGAAGAATCAGGATATGTAATCAGAAAGATGTATGAACGGGTCAAAGGTGTATATGCCGTAACAGATATAAGAATATATCAGGAAGTAAGAAAATGGAGGAATAGTTATGGTTAAGAAGACTTTATTTAAATATAGTTCAGTATTATTAAGTGTTGTTCTTATTGCTTCAACACTTACAGGCTGTGGCACTAGCACAGCATATAATCAGACAGGCAGTGAGGTTGCAATAAGCAGTGAGGCTGCTTCTAATACAGAGAATATTATAACAAATGCTATTAAGAACGAGCTTTCAATATCAAATACAAGTACATTAAAGACAAATACAAGAGACGAGATGGTATATGTATTTGATAAGGCAGACGGAACTCAGGATCACGTTCTTGTAACAGAAAAGGTTACTGATTCTAAGGGCGAAACAACAACTAACCAGAGCACATCTGATAAGACTGCTCCTGTTTCAATAAAGGTTACTTACAAGTTAAATGGTGTTGAAACTAAGCCAGAAGATATGATTGGCAAGAGTGGTAAGGTTACTATCAGATATGACTATACTAACAATGAGAAGAAGAATATAACAGTTAATGGAAAGTCACAGACAGCTTATGTTCCATTTACTATGATTACAGGAACACTTCTTCCAACAGATAAGTTCAGTAATGTAGAAGTTACTAACGGCAAGGTAAGCAAGGTTGGCGATAATATCATTGCACTTGGTATGGCTATGCCAGGCTTAAAGGATACTTTAAACCTTAAGTTTGATGGTGAAAGCCTTGATATGGATATTCCAGAATACTTTGAAATATCAGCAGATGTAGAGGATTTCGAGCTTGATATGTCTATGTCAGTTGCTACAACAAGCACACTTAATGATATAGATACAGATGATTTCTCACTTGCTAAGCTTGAAGATAAGATGAATGAGCTTCAGTCAGCAGCTGACCAGCTTACAGATGGAACAGTTACTCTCCAGAATGGTACACAGACACTTTCTGACAGTATTCCAGCACTTACAGATGGCGTGAACCAGTTAAATGATGGTGCAAGCCAGCTTAAAGATGGTATCTATGCTTATACAGATGGTGCTACAGCTCTGGCAGCAGGTGCAGGACAGCTTAAGGATGGTATCAGTGCATACACAGCAGGAGCTAACCAGCTTGGTGCAGGTGCAGGACAGTTACAGTCAGGTTTAAAGACTTATACTGATGGTGTAGGAGCACTTAATGCAGGTTCAGGCACATTACAGAGTGGTCTTTCAACATATACAGGCGGTGTTGCCAGTGCGGCAGCAGGTGCAGTTTCATTACAGACAGGTTTAAAGGCTTATACAGATGGTGTTGCTAGTGCAGAGGCAGGAGCTTCACAATTAAATGAAGGAATAAAGAGCATTAAGACAGCACTTATTGGAAATGTTGTTAAGGAACTTGCAGCTAATTCAACAGCTTATAAGATGAATTCTGTAGCAGACTCAACAGGAAAGACTGTTATGGAGCAGGCAGCTGATTTACAGAAATTAGGAACAGCATTAGGCCTTAGTGATGTAACTATAGCAACAGACCTTAGTAATCTGGGTAAGAAGAGCAGTAGTGAGGCAGCAACAGATATATCGACTTATTTTGTAAAGTATCTTACAGCTTATACAACTAATATAATAACAGAGACATATACAGAAGCTGTGACAAGCGGTAAGCCATATACTCCACAGGTATCACAGGCTGGTTCAAAGGATTATGTATATGCTAACCAGTTAGGACTTCTTATTAAGGCTGCTGGTAATATAGGTGCTTCAAGTGCATTAGATGCAGTTGTTAGCAATCTTAGCAATAATGAAACTATTAATGCAGCATTAAAGCAGCTTACAGATGGAAGCCAGTCATTAACAGACGGACTTGGTGAACTTGTTAAGAATAACGATACACTTAACGCAGGTGCAGCACAGCTTAGTGGTAACAATGATACACTTAATGGTGGTATAGCACAGATAAGTGCAGGACTTGCACAGCTTAGCGATAACAATGATACACTTAATGGTGGTATAGCACAGATAAGCGCAGGACTTGCACAGCTTAACGACAATAATGATACACTTAACGGTGGTATTGAACAGATTGCAGGCGGTTTCAGCACACTTAATTCTAACAACGAAGCTTTAAGAAGTGGTTCTACACAGCTTGCTGATGGAACATCAACACTTAAGTCATCTTCTGTAACTTTAGCAGATGGTGTAACACAGCTTAATGATGGTGCTATAACACTTAAAGATGGTATGGCAGAATTCAATGAGACAGGTATTAAAGCTATTACAAGTCTTGTTGGTGATGATGCTGATACAGCAGTAGATACAATCAAGGAAGTAATCAAGCTTGGTCAGAATTACAACACATTCCTTGGTAAGTCAGATGGTAAGGATAATTCAGTAACGTTTATATATAAGACAGCTGAATTAACTAAATAAGCTTACTTTTCCAAAACTCTCATATATAAATTATGCCGGCCCGGTCGGCGGAAAGATTAATAATCTTTCAAAAAACCCCACAGAAATTCATATCTGTGGGGTTTTTGCTATGCAGACAGTGCGTTAAAGGTTACGCAGCTGCGACAGTATAGTTATATGTTAATATAATTCCATAATCATTTTGAATGTTATGATATGCTTTTAAAATAATCTTCAAGTCTTGTAAATGTCTTAATAAGTACGGCGGCTTCATCTTCGCTTAAATCGTCAGTTATATGTTTAATCATATCCCGATGAAATCTCATATGGTGAGTGTATGCCGCATTACCCTTTGGTGTGAGGGAAGCATATACGACACGGCGGTCTTCTTCACTTCTTGTCCTTATTACATATCCCTTTTTAACAAGTCCGTTAATGCCGACTGTAAGAGTTCCCATAGTCACGCCTAAGGCCTTGGATATTGTTCCCATAGTGCGTGGCTCTTTAATTCCGATAGCTTCAATTATGTGCATATCAGTAACTGTGATGTCAGAAAATTCATCTGTAATTAAAGCCTTTTCTTCAATGTTCATTATATCATTGAATAAAGTCACTAAAATAGAGTTCAATGATTCGTAAATGTCCATAGGTATTACTTTCCTCGCTTCAAAATATTTTTAATTATACAATGAAATGGTGTGTTAATGCAACAAAATACTGCGGTATTTATGAGTTAATGCGTTAAATACAATTTGCAATTTTATAGGATAAGTAGTATCATTAAATGGAGTATTATTTTGACAATATAGAGCAATAAAAGTACAGATTATTGCCATAAAATATTACTTAATATCAGGTTTAAAGTTTAATGATAGATGGAGGCACGTATGAAGTTCATAGCAATTGGCGAATTGATGTTAAGATTGTCACCACCTAACTATGAGAAGATAGTTACAACCCACAATTTCATAGTTAACTATGGTGGAGCAGAAGCCAACGTAGCAGTTTCACTCGCTAACCTTGGTGTAGATTCAACATTTTTTACAGTATTACCTAACACAGACCTTGGTAAGTCTTGTATCAACTACCTTAAGGCTAATGATGTACACACTAAGCACATTATCAAGTCTGACGGAAGAATGGGACTTTATTACCTTGAAGAAGGTGTTTCAGTAAGACCTTCACAGGTAATATATGATAGAGGAAGCTCAGCATTTGCTGAATATGATTATAAGGATGTAGATTTTGAGAACATCTTAAAGGATTATGACTGGTTACATTTAAGTGGCATCACACCAGCTCTTTCATATAACTGCCGTCGTCTTATAGATAAGGCTATCAAGGCAGCTAAGAAGCTTGGACTTACGGTAAGCTTTGATCCTAATTTCAGAAGTACATTATGGTCTTTTGAAACAGCAAGGGATGTACTCAGCAGATATCTTCCATATGTAGATGTACTTATAGGTATTGAGCCTATCCATGTATACAATGCAGATGGTACAGATGTTAAGGACGGCCTTACTATGGATCCATCATTTGAGGATATGGACAGAGTATTCAAGGCTATTGATGAGCAGTACCATATGAAAGCAATTGCAAGAACAGTACGTTATGTTCATTCAGGAAGTAATAACTCTCTTAAGGCTTTCTACTATGCTGACGGAAAGACTTACGAAAGCAAGACACTCAATTTTGAGATTGTTGACCGTGTTGGTGGTGGAGATGCATTCTCTTCTGGTCTTATCTATGCTCTTATGCAGAATGACTGGAAGCACGAAGATATCGTCAATTTCGCAGTAGCTTCTTCAGTAATGAAGCACGCTATCCGCGGCGATACTAACATCACAAGCGTTGACCAGATTAAGCGACTTATGAATAATGCTTCATTTGATGTGCAGAGATAATAAGCGTAGGTCATACAGAAGGAAGGTCTAAGGAAAATCAGTACTTGAATAATGATTTTCCCTAGACCTTCTTCATATGAGATTAATAACAGATAGATTATGGTTAATATACCGGAGGATATATGAAAAAAATAAAAGAACTTATGCCGGAGGCATATGATTTTAATGGAAAGCTTTCATTAAAACAGGCGATACCACTTGGACTTCAGCACGTTATGGCGATGTTTGTAGGAAATCTTACACCGTTGCTTATTATTACAGGAGCCTGTGGTATTGGAGCAGGAAGTGAGTATGCATCTATTCAGGTTGCACTTTTACAGAATGCTATGATTATAGCTGGTATTGTAACACTTATACAGTTGTTTTCAATTGGACCTGTTGGAGGCAAGGTGCCTATTATTATGGGTACAAGCTCTGGATTTATCGGAGTATTCAGCAGTATAACAAAGGTTATGGGAGGCGGAGTATTAGCCTATGGTGCAATTATGGGAGCATCTATTATAGGTGGTCTTTTTGAAACTGTGCTTGGTGCATTTATTAAGCCTTTAAGAAGATTTTTCCCATCAGTTGTAACAGGAACTGTTGTGCTTTCTATTGGACTGTCACTTATTTCTGTTGGTATCAATTCATTCGGTGGTGGAAACGGGGCTAAAGACTTTGGCTCATTAGAGAATCTGTTTCTGGCGTTTGTTGTGCTTATTGTTATATTATTCGTTAAGCACTGGACAAAGGGATATCTTAGTTCATCATCTATACTGATTGGAATTATAGTTGGTTATATTGTAGCAGCTATTATGGGCTGTGTGCTTCCACATACAGCAGTTAATGCTGAGGGAGTTGAATATACTAAGTCATGGGTACTTAACTGGAATAAGGTTGCAGAAGCTAAGTGGATTGCGATTCCTAAGTTCATGCCAGTTAAGCCAGTGTTTGACTTAAGAGCAATACTTCCTGTGCTTGTTATGTTTGTTGTAACAGCAGTAGAAACTGTTGGAGATATATCAGGTGTTATGGTCGGTGGAGTAGGAAGAGAAGCGACAGATAAAGAACTTTCAGGCGGAGTTATGTGTGATGGTTTAGGTTCATCGCTTGCAGCACTTTTCGGTGTGCTTCCTAATACATCATTCAGCCAGAATGTTGGCCTTGTTGCAATGACTAAGGTTGTTAACAGAATTGCACTTGCATCTGGTGCTGTATTCCTTATATTATGTGGTCTTATTCCTAAGCTTGGAGCATTAATATCAATCATGCCACAGTCAGTACTTGGTGGTGCGGCAGTTATGATGTTCTCATCAATTATTGTAAGTGGTATCCAGCTTATCACTAAGGAGCCGCTTGATGCAAGAAGGCTTTCTATTGTATCGGTTGCACTTGGTGTAGGCTATGGTATGGGTGTAAGCCCTGCAATCCTTGCACATACACCACAGGCAGTACAGCTTATGTTTGGTGAGTCTGGTATTGTTCCAGCAGCATTTGTAGCAATATTACTTAACATAATTCTTCCTAAGGATAAAGCTGAGGAAACGGTTAAAGAAGTTGTTTCAGAAGAAGCAGCAACAATAAAGGAAAAGGCTGTAACTAAATAAGGTACAGCAATTAGCGAAGATACCGGGAAAGACGAATAAGGTCATCAGGAGTATCAATATCATATAATTCATATTCATCCTGTGCAGGAACTAAAACAACCTGTGCAGGATATTTTTTTGCAATAAAACCGCCACCCTTGCCTTGTGGAAGATTCATCAGTTCATCATAATATCTGGCTGGGAATATTACAGGAGAACCAGGAGTTCCATTAAAAGCAAGACGGCATATCTTACTATTATTATTGAAATAATTATTATTGGCATTGCTGGATTTATCTGTGCTGTTACAAGCAAAATAACTGCTGTTGTAGTAAATAAATAAAAGGCACAGCAGCTGAAGGCTTGTCTTAGTGATAAGCGGCTGGTCTGATGGAAGAAATAATATCCCTTGGGTGCAGCAGCTTTTGTGTCTGTTAGTTTCCTTTAGAATACGTGAAACACCAAGACGTACCATATCATTTCTGTAAGGCATATTGTGTTTTATGCAATGTATATGTTCCTGTTCACATATCTGTACAAGCTCATCATGCCGGGTTACAGCAAGAGTTTCACAAAAGTCTACGAAACGGCTTATATTTATCGCATTTTCAAAGAGAGTGTTGTTGTTGAAGGAGGCTAAAAGCTTGTTGGTACCGAATCTTTTTGACATACCGGATGCCATAATAATGCACGAAATAGAGCTGAAGGTGTTATCAATATCGATTAAAAGTACATCAGATCTGCTTTTAATATTATCAAGAAATTCCGTGGATTGTTTTCTGATGACCGCTAATACGCGTGAGTTATCAAGAAGACTTTTAATGTTCTCCTGAAAAGGGATACAGGAGCTTTCCAGATAACCAAGCTCGTCAATAACAAATACACTATCAGCAGAGGTCATAAGATGCTTCATAATGGCAGGACAGGCGCAGTTAATAAAGCCATCCTCTACGGAGGTCATGTTGTTGCCTTTTTTAGGGGAAACAGGAGTGAGTGTACGTGGTCTGCCAATCACATATTCTTTTCCATCATCTATAAGATTAGATTTAATAACAACTTCTGGTGTGTCTGTTCTGCGGCTTAGCAGATAATTGAAAAAATCAGACATATCCATAGTTTCTTCAATCTGGTTTAAAATGTTGTTTAACAGATATGATTTGCCACTTCCCCGGTCTCCCGTAATAAAAAGATGTTTTTTATCTGACATCTTAAAAAATGTAATTACAGCCAAAGCATCTAAATAACAATTATCCATAGAATAAATAAGTCACCTCGTTTCACTAAATGATTTTATAACGTATGTGTGTCTGGTGAGAATAGACATTTATACGCAGTATAGGTATAGGTCTATAATGCCACAACTACACGGTGTGTTTTATGGTTAATGTCAGTACATTCAATGACATTAATATTATCATATATAAGAGACATCTTTTCATTAATAATATCAAGAGAGTCTGTATGTGTATTAATGGTGCTAAGGATTGTCCCAGACTTCATAAGAAGTATATTATCGCAGTATTCTAAAGCAAGCTCAGGGCTGTGAATACACATTAGGGCGCATCTGCCATCGGATACAATACTTCTTATGTGCTGCATAAGAAGATGACGGTTAGAAAAATCAAGTGCACTATCCGGTTCATCGAGAAGAAGCAGTGGGGAAGCCTCTATTATGGTGCGTGCCAGAATACATAACTGCTTCTGCCCTTCGCTTAAAGCTAAGAAGTCTGATTCGTATAAACCCTTAAGTCCAACCATATCAATAGCTTTATCCACACGCCTGAGCATATCTGTGGTGTAGCCTCCAAGTATGTGCATATGAGGATTGAAGCCAAGCAGACATACATCCCTGACGGTCATGCTTATAGTAAGATTGTTTCTTTGGGGAATGTAGCTTATGAGCTGTGCCTTTTTTTTAACAGAGAGGTTTTCAAGTAAGTGTTCATTAAGCTGACATTTTCCGTTGTGTTTTATAAGTCCCATGATGGCCTTAATAAGAGAGGTTTTACCACAGCCGTTATTGCCAATAACAGCATTAAGCTGTCCAGGCATAAGGTCAAAGCTTACGTTATCAACCGCACAGGTGCTGCCGTAATATACTGATATTCCGTCTGCGGAAAATGTATTATTGAATAAATCGGACATCATAACGCCTCCTTTTTATTAGCTCTGATAAGCAGAATGATAAGCAGTGGAGCACCAAGAAGTGAGGTAAATATACTGACTGGCAGCTCTGATGGGGATACACTTCTTGCCAGTATATCAGCAAGTGTCAGTAAAATAGCTCCTGTGAAGCCACTTGTTATGTATGTAAATATGTCATTACGCTTTGTAAGAAGTCTGGCAATATGAGGTGCGATAAGTCCGATAAAGCTTATAAGCCCCGTAACACATATTATTGATGATACGATAAGAGTAGCAAGCATTAATATAATAAAACGCAGACTTGTCACATTTACACCTAGTGATACGGCTTCTTCCTCGCTTGTAGAAAGAATGAGAACCTGTCGGTATAACAAAGCTATTACAATAAATCCGGCAAGTGTTGTGAAGAAGGGAATAGCAAGGCTGTCCCTTGAAATACCATTAAGGCTTCCCATAATCCAGTATTCGATTGAAGCAAGCTGTTTTTCGGGATCTGCAGCAAGCTTTAGAAACATAAGTATAGTCTGTGCCACAGAATGAATAGCTATACCGGCAAGCACGATTGTATAACTGTTTCTGCCAGGGACAAGATAAGCCGTAAGCAGAGTTATTATGAGTGCTGTAACAGCTCCGATAAAAGCAGATATGGAGATGACTGGAACAGAAGCAGAAACTGCGACTATTGCAAGAGCAGCACCGGCACTTGCACCGGAGGAAACGCCAACGATATCGGGAGAAGCCAGAGGGTTTTTAAATATAAGCTGATATATATAACCTGATATTGAAAGCCCAAAACCACCTATAACACCCATAAGGGCGCGGGGAAGCCTGAGCCTTTTAAAGACCATAATAGACATAGTATCACCAGACAGTAAGCTCTTTAATGTGAGTGGATACTGTCCGGTAATGACAGACCATACAAGTACCGCCAGAAGAAGCAGTACCTGTATGACTGATAAAAGTATAATTTTGTTCCGGTAATTAGAAGTATTTTTGAACATAAATCATCCTTATTTAGCAGGTGTGAATCCATAAAAGCTTTCATAGAATTTAGTTACACATTCTTCATAGAAATCATTAGTAACCTTTTCTGGGTGAAGAACAGAGGCAATATATATGCTTCCTAAGAAGCTTGCTGGTACAGGTGAATCCCATGCTTCTATATCACCAGGAAGTTTTACAACCTTTTTATTCTTAACAGCATTGCAGTCTGCAAGATTAGCATCATTTATAACGTCATCTACTGAGTAAGTTGCATCGGCAGCTATTATAATGTAATCAGGGTTCCAGGCAAGAAGCTGTTCATATGAAATATTTGCCCAGTAAGTATCTGTAAGCTCAGAGGCTGCATTCTTTCCGCCTGCATTGCTAAGTAATGTGTTCTGATACATCTTGCTTCCGGCTGTTGAAAGAACAGAGCTGTTGCCCGCAAGATATACTAAAGGAGTGCTCTCACCTGCAAGCTTGGCTTTATTATCAGCTAAAAATGTATCGATAGAATTGTTAAGTGCATCAGAGCGTCCGATTGTGTTAGTTATTTTACCAACAAGTGTTATACATTCCTTAAGGAGCGTTGCATCCTCAGGATTAACAACAACAGCCTTGATACCAAGACCTTCAAGTGTATCTGCAGCTTTTTTTAACTTCATAGGAAGGAATACAACATCAGGTGCTGCTGCAACACAGGCTTCTGTGTTGAATTCCTTAGCTGTTCCCATATTAGGGAGACTTACAATGGATGGAGCTGCAAGCTTATAGATGTTTCGTGTATTAGCCTTAGCTTCGATTCCCACAAGCTTATCCTTTAATCCAAGTGCAAGGAGAAGACTTGTAGAGATATAGTAAGATGAAGCAATCTTTTCAGGTGCTTTTTCAAAAGTTACTGTTCGTCCTGCCTGGTCGGTAACAGTAAGAGGGTAGCTTGTGCTTACCTCGTTGAATTGTGACATGACATCAAAGGCTGATGTTGAAGCAGCCTGTGTAGTACTGTCGTTTGCAGCAGAACTGCCACATGCTACAGTTGATATAAGCATGAGCACTGCAAGGACTAAAGCAGTTAATCTTTTAAAATTCTTCATATTTATCCTCATTTCTACTTTATTTTTACACATTTTTTATGTTGGCCAGAATATATCTGACAGCAACAGTTAAAAGAAGTGCGCGAATGAATTTTATCAGATTGACAAGGCTTTTACAAGTCAGTATAGTTATATTATGATGTAATTAAGAAACGGTCAGGAAAAAGGTTAAAGGTTGTTTAAAGCTGCACAGCAGGACTTTTATTTCTGGCATAAGTATGATCAAAATGAGGAGTTTTTATGCTTAATATACAGAATTATAGGAAAGTAGAAAGTATTGAAGAGGCTTACGAGCTTAACCAGAAGAAGGCTAACAGAATTGTCGGCGGCATGATGTGGATGCGTATGGGTGATAACAGAATCAATACCGCGATTGACATGTCAGGACTGGGACTTGATAAGATTGAAGAGACAGAAGAAGAATTTAAGATTGGATGTATGACATCACTAAGACAGTTGGAAAACCATAAGGGGTTTAATGAGTATACGAATGGCTGCGCTAAGGAAGCACTAAGGCATATAGTTGGCGTGCAGTTTAGAAATCTTGCAACAGTTGGTGGAAGCATATATGGAAGATATGGATTTTCTGATGTTCTTACATTATTAATTGGACTTGATTCATACGTTGAATTATATAAGGGTGGAATAGTTTCCCTAAAGGAGTATGCGGCAAAAAGCTATGACAGGGATATTATTGTAAGCATTATAGTTAAGAAAAAGCCAGTCAAGATGTTTTATGAGGCAGTAAGAATAACAGAAACAGACCTTCCGGTTCTTACCTGTGCTGGCGTGGGCTTTAGCGGTTCGGGTGAATATAATATGTGCATAGGTGCAAGACCGGGAAGAGCTGTTGTTGTAGAAGATAAGGAAGGTATTCTTAAGGGCGTAGTAAATGATGAGACTATAGAGAGCTTCGCCAGATATGTAAGGGAAAATGTTTCTACAGAGAGTAATATGCGTGGAAGTGCTGAATACAGAAGCCATCTGGCAGAAGAGCTTACCAAGAGAGCATTAAGGGCTGTAAATAATTAATAATTAGTTATTGATTATTAATAGCTGAGGTATTATTTATATAGATTTGTTTATATATCGATTTATTAGTGTATGGATTGGAGAATATATGTTAGTAGATATTAAGTTAAATGGAAAGTCAGTCAAGGCAGATGTTGCCTGCGATATGACTCTTTATGATTTCGTGAGGGAGCATGGCTGTTATAGTGTAAAATGTGGCTGTGAGACTTCTAACTGCGGACTGTGTACGGTATTTCTTAACGATAAACCAGTGCTTTCATGTTCGGTTCTTGCTGTAAGAGCAGATAAATGCAGCGTTACAACGCTTGAAGGTTTACAGGAGGAGGCCGCAGAATTCGTTACATTTATAGCTGACCAGGGGGCAGAGCAGTGTGGCTTCTGTAATCCGGGCTTTGTTATGAATGCTATTGCACTCTTTAGGGAGAATCCTTATCCTGATGAAGATGAGATAAAGGAATTCCTTTCTGGAAATCTGTGCAGATGTTCAGGGTATGAAGGCCAGTTAAGAGGAATTCTGGATTACCTCAGGGTAAAAAAGGCTAAGGAAGCCAGTATGGAAAATAAAGAAAATATAGCAGAGGAGGTGAAGTAATGAAGTCAGTTAATAAAGCAGTAAGAAAAAAGGATGCAATGGAGCTGCTTCTTGGAAAACCGGTATATACAGATGATATTGCACCAAAGGATTGTCTTGTTGTAAAGCTTCTGCGTTCACCATATGCCAACGCATATGTTAAGAGCATTAATACAGATATTGCAATGAAGGTACCTGGAATAGAGGCAATATATACATATAAGGATGTTGACCAGAATATGAAGCGTTTCACCTGTGCTGGTCAGACGTATCCTGAGCCAAGTCCTTATGACAGGCTTCTTCTTGATAAACATGTAAGATTCATAGGTGATCCGGTTGCGATTGTTGCGGGAGTGGATGAGCGTTGTGTTGATAAGGCAATGAAGCTTATTAAGGCAGAGTATGAGGTACTTGAGCCAGTGCTTGACTTTACAAAGGCAAAGGACAATGAGATACTTGTCCATCCGGAGGATAACTGGGAAGCATTGTGTCCTGTCGGAGCTGATAATAAAAGAAACCTATGCGCACATGATGAGTGCAGTAATGGTGATATAGATAAGGTGCTTGAGAGCTGTGATATTGTAATTGACAGGACATATCATACAAAGGCATGCCAGCAGAGTATGATGGAGACATTCAGGACATTCTGTACAATCGATACTTATGGAAGACTTCATGTTGTAAGCTCTACACAGATAGTATTTCATTGCAGAAGAATCATATCACACGCACTTGGAATATCTCCATCAAAGATACGTGTTACAAAGCCTAGAATAGGTGGTGGTTTTGGCGCAAAGCAGACCTCAGTTTCAGAAATATATCCGGCATTTGTTACATGGAAGACTAAGAAGCCAGCTATGATTATATTCTCAAGGGAAGAATCATTGTCAGCTTCATCTCCAAGACACGAGATGCAGATGCATGTAAGGCTTGGTGCAACTAAGGAGGGGATCGTAAAAGGAATTGATTTATATACCTTGTCTAACACAGGAGCTTATGGGGAGCATGGACCAACGACAGTAGGTCTTTCTGGACATAAGTCAATACCGTTATATGGAAAAGCAGAGGCATTCCGCTTTGTAAGTGATGTTGTATACACGAATGTTATGTCAGCAGGGGCATACAGAGGCTATGGTGCCACACAGGGACTTTTTGCCGTTGAATCTGCTGTAAATGAGCTTGCTGATAAGCTTCATATGGATCCTTTTGAAATAAGATTTAAAAACATAGTTAAGGAGGGCGATGTAATGCCTGCTTACTATGGTCAGGTAAACACAAGCTGTGCACTTGATAGATGCTTAGCAAAGGTTAAAGAGATGATTAAATGGGATGAGAAGTATCCTATGAGAAAGATTTCTGACACTAAAGCACGTTTTGTCGGAATGGGCATGGCTATGCAGGGCTCTGGTATATCAGGTGTGGATGTGGGAAGTGCCACACTTAAGCTTAATGATGAGGGCGTGTATACAATGAATATCGGTGCTGCTGATATGGGAACAGGCTGTGATACAATACTTGCACAGATTGCTGCGGAGGTGCTTGAGTGCAGTACTGATGACATAAGTGTATTCGGTGCTGATACTGATATATCACCTTATGATTCAGGCTCATATGCATCAAGTACAACATATGTTACTGGAAAGGCAGTTGAGAACTGTGCCTTAGAGCTAAGAAGCAGAATCGAAAAGCTTGGAGCTAAGCTTATAGGCTGTGATAAGAGTGAGGTTACATTTGACGGAAGCTGTGTAATATGTGAGGCAGGAGAGCACAATGGTGCATCAGTAAGTCTTTGCGATATCGCAACAGCTTCAATGTGCGGCAATGATATGGCACTTTCTGTTACTAATACACATACATCACCTATTTCACACCACCATTTATGGTAGGTGCAGCTGAGGTTGAAGTTGACCTTGTTACAGGCGAAAGCAGGGTTGTAGAATATGATGCATGCGTTGACTGTGGAACACCGGTTAATCCTAATCTTGCAAGAGTACAGGCAGAAGGCGGAATACTTCAGGGAATTGGTATGGCAATGTCTGAAAATATCACATATTCTGATAAGGGAAAGCTTTATGAGAACTCATTCCTGCAATATAAGATACCATCAAGGATGGATATTGGACATATTAATGTTGAGTTTGAAAGCAGCTTCGAGGATGCTGGACCATTTGGTGCTAAGTCAATAGGAGAGGTTGTAATAAATACACCACTTCCGGCTGTGACAGATGCACTAAGCCACGCAGCAGGAAAGCGGTTCTATGAGCTGCCTATAACACCAGAGCAGATTGCTATGGCGAGGGCAGAGAATAATTAGGATTATAACACAGATAAGATAAAAAATAAGACGGCACGATTTATTTCTGGATAAAGGGGAATAGTCGTGCTGTTTTTTATGTTTATAAATAAAGTAAAAGCTTGAAGAAATGGACAAAATGAGTGAAAATAGTTTTGAAGAAACAGTCATAATGAGCAAAAATAATCTTGAAGAAACGGACAAAATACGCTAAAACAACTTTGAAGAAATGGGCAAAATGAGTGAAAATAATCTTGAAGAAACGGTCAAAATAAGAGATAATAATATTGAAGAAAGTTATATTATAATATGTATTATATAAAGAAATCAGGGGTGCTTTTAGCACGGTAAAGAATAATGACAATGATATAGTATAGTTCTGAAAGGGGAAGACTATGAATTTTAAAAGAAAAGTATATAGTAGATTGTTAGAATGGAAGGAAAAGTATTCGGATAAATATGCGGTGTTGTTAGAGGGGGCGAGACGAGTTGGTAAGTCTACAATCGCCCAAAGCTTTGGAGAAAATGAATATGACTCGTGTATTCTTATTGATTTTTCAAAAGCAACAGCTAATATATTGGAGTGTTTTGATGATATAGCAAATCTAAATATATTTTTTTTAAGATTGCAGGCGGAAACAGGTATAACATTATATGAGCATAAATCGCTGATTATATTTGATGAAGTCCAGCTATTCCCGAAAGCAAGACAGGCAATAAAACATCTTGTTGCAGATGGAAGATACAGTTATCTGGAAACTGGTTCCCTAATATCCATAAAGAAAAATGTAAAGGATATTTTAATTCCATCGGAGGAAATGAAAATACATGTGTATCCAATGGATTATCAGGAGTTCTGTGATGCAACGGGGGGAAACTATGAACTTCTTTGTCAGATATACAATACAGGTAAGGCTATTGGACAGCCAACTAATCGTAAACTGATGAGAGATTTAAGAATATATATGGCAGTAGGTGGTATGCCTCAGGCAGTTGAAGCTTATATAGAGGGTAAGAATTTCTCTGAAATTGATATGGTCAAAAGGCAGATTATATCATTATATGAAGAAGATTTTAAAAAGATTGATGGTTCTGGAAGAATCTCTGCATTATATCACTCAATTCCGGCACAGCTTGCAAAGGATTCAAAAAAATACAGGATTACCGCGGCAATAGGAAAGAAGAATAATTCAAAAACAGAAGAATTATTATATGAGCTGATTGATTCAAAGACTGTCTTACCTTGTTATAATTCAACTGATCCAAGGGTAAGCCTGACAGATACAAAGGACTTTGACAGTTATAAATTGTATCTGTCGGATACTGGATTATTTATTACATTAATGTTTATAGACCGTCCAGTCACAGAAAATAATGTATATGCGAAGCTGCTTTCTGATAAGCTGCCAGCTAATCTGGGCTATTTATATGAGAATCTTATTGCACAGATGATTACAGCAGCGGGAAGGGAACTTTATTATCACACTTGGGAAAAAGACAAAAGCACACATTATTATGAGGTTGACTTTCTGATTTCTGAGGGAAGTAAAGTAAATGCCTTTGAAATTAAGTCATCAGGGGCAGGAAAGCACGAATCTATAAAACAGTTTTATAAAAAATTTTCAAAGAATGTAAGTAAGATATATTTAATATCACAAAAAGATGTTGGAAAAGAAGAAAATTTAATGTTGAAACCATTTTATTTAATGCCATTTCTCATAAAGTAGATGACTATTTCACATTATAAAATACAGGAGTAAAAATTATGCCTAATATATTAATTGTAGAGGATGATATAAATATTAATAACCTTCTTTGTGAGGTGCTTATGAAGGCTGGTTATACGTGTGAACAGGCATTTTCAGGAAC
>ENA-OPXX01001179-OPXX01001179.1-human-gut-metagenome-genome-assembly--contig:-NODE-1179-length-19398-cov-8.197746_pt1 | contig 19398 bp, 16 predicted proteins | sample MGYA00241771_ERZ502046 | MGnify/ENA primary metagenome ERZ502046 (study PRJEB25962, sample SAMEA2042006) | human gut metagenome | biome: human gut; feature: human-associated habitat; material: faeces...
AATGTTTTTCAAATTTGGGAAGCGCATTGAGAGGCTTCATAGTTGTTGCAAGCAGGGCAGACGTATATACAACGTCTGCATCTGCAAGCAATGTGTCTGTCTATACAAACACCATTTGCGTTGCAAAATGCTTGTTGGGAACACCCAAACCCTTGAACTGCACCGTGCCGATGCAGGCTATATGCTCTCGCAATCCTCAAACCAGCTTCTCCCACAGCGCATTCAAAGCGGCAGCGGCATCCGCATTCATTCCCTCGTTCAGGCGGCGGGCGGCGTACCAGAGGGTAGAGCTTTCGCGCTGCACATTGGCAAGGGCGGTGTCTTGCAGCGGCAGAGCAAAGTCTGCCACCGACAGAACATCTCCGTCCTCCGGGTCGGTGCCGTCCAGCGTCTGGAAGCAGCCATACCGCTGCTCCATGGCGGTGGGGTCGTCCACGATAAACAGGGTGCTTTCGCACAGATAAAAATCAGAGTTCAGCTTATCCTCGCTGGACTGCATTAGCTGCTGCAGGGCGGCATCCTGCGTTTCAAAGTCCAGTGCCAGCCAGATGCCCTTTACCGTGACCTTCACCTTGCCATCGCCGTTCACGTCCCCGGCAAGGGCTTCCAGCTGGGTCTCCAGCTGGCTGAGAAAGGCAGTGTCCGGGTCGGTGCGGCTCACCACTGCCACGGTGTAGTCCGGCCGCACCTCGGTGACCCGGTTCCAGACAAAATACCCCACCGCCAGCAGGGCAGCAGCGATCAGCACCACATAATACCAGTGGTAGTGCCACCAGTTGGCACGCTGCTGCGCCGGGGTCAGGGGAGAGGGCGTTTCTTGGATCAGGTCTTCGGGTTTGATATCCCGTTCGTAGCGGTAGGATGCCATGGCTGTGTCCTCGTTTCGTCTGTTTTTCTGCATCTATCATAGCACAAATTCCCGGGCAGCGGCAGACTGCCCGGGAATTTTTCATGCTTTATTTACACCCGGGTACGCAGGCACTTGAGGTCTGTGCCGGTTACGGCGTAGGCCCCGGTGCCAGCGGGCAGGAACAGGCTCTGCCCCTTGCGGATGGGCAGGCTCTCGCCGGTGGCGGTCTCGGTCAGGGTGCCCTTGCCTTCCAGCACCAGCAGGGAGGTGAAGGAGGTCTCGTCGCAGACATCCTCAAAGCCACCCTCTACGGCATCCACCGTGAAGTAATCACACTGCGCCAGATGGCCGTGGAAGTCCTGCGCTTTCGGCGGCTCCCGGAGGGTAACATCCAGCGCCTGCGGGATGTGCAGCTGCCGGGGCTTGCCATCTGCGCCCAGACGGCCGTAGTCGTAGATGCGGTAGGTGACGTTGGAGTTCTGCTGGATCTCTGCCACCACGATGCCCTTGCGGATGGCGTGCAGCGTGCCGGAGGGGATGAAGAAGCAGTCCCCCTTGTGCACCGGCACGGCGTTCAGCACGTCGGTCAGGGTGTTATCCTGAATGCGGCGTTCAAACTCCTCCTTGCTGATCTCATGGGTGAAGCCGTAGTAGAGGGAGGCACCCGGCTCTGCTTCCAGCACATACCACATCTCGGTCTTGCCGTACTGGTGCTCGTGTTCCAAAGCGTATTCATTAGAGGGGTGTACCTGAATGGACAGGTCCTTTTTGGCATCAATGAGCTTGGCAAGTACGGGGAACTCACTGAACTTTTCGCAGTGGGTGCCAAGGCAGCCGGGGTGGGCGTTGATGTACTGCTGGAAGGTGGAGCCGTCCGGCAGGTAGCTGGGACCGTCCGGGTGGCAGGACAGCATCCACGCCTCGCTCAGGGGGTGTAATTCGCTCTGGATGCCGTACTCGGTGCGCAGCTTTTCGCCGCCCCAGAGGTAGTCTTTGCAGCTGGGAGTAAGTTGAATCGTTTTCATTTTATATACCTCCGATATGCCTGAAATTAAATACAAAAGGGCGATTTTTCCGAAAAAAGGGTGCAAAAAAAGGGTACAAAAAAGCTGCCCCGTCCATTTTTCGGCAGGAACAAGGCAGCCAGTTTGCAAGGGATTATGCTTTCAACAGGGCAGCGGCAGCTTTGCCAAGGGTGTCATTGATGGCATCGGCTGCTTCTTCGGTGGGGGCAACGGCAGAGAGATACACCTTGATCTTCGGCTCGGTGCCGGAGGGGCGCACCATCAGCTTGGCACCGCCTGCCAGACGGAACTCCAGCACGTTTGCCTTGGGCAGTCCGGTGCCGGCGGTGTTGTAGTCCACCATGCTTTCCACGGCCATGCCGCCGATGGCGGTGGGCGGGGTCTGCCGCAGCTGCTTCATGATGGCGTCCATGGTGTGCATTCCGCTTTCGCCCTCAAAAGCGAAGCTGTGCAGGGCATTGCGGTAGCAGCCAAACTCGGCGTACAGCTTGTTGATGGCATCCAGCAGGGTCATGCCCTGCTTTGCGTACCATGCAGCGGCTTCGCACACCAGCAGGGTGGCGTTGACGGCGTCCTTGTCCCGGACGTGGGCACCGGACAGGTAGCCGTAGCTCTCCTCAAAGCCAAAGATGTAGCGGTCGGCTTCACCTGCGGCTTCCAGCAGACCGATCTGCTCGCCGATGAACTTGAAGCCGGTCAGGGTGCGGCGCAGCTCCACGCCGTACTTTGCCGCCACCGGGGTGGCCATATCGGTGGAGACGATGGTGGTCACAGCCACCGGATGCTCCGGCATGGTGCCCAGCGCCTTCCGGGTGCGGCAGATGTAGTCCAGCAGAATGATGCCCATCTCGTTGCCGGTGATGAGCCGGTAGCCGCCCTTGCCGTCGGGCACGGCGGTGCCGCAGCGGTCACAATCCGGGTCGGTGCCCAGCAAAAGGTCCGGGTGCACTTTGTCGCACAGCTCCAGACCCTTCTGCATGGCTTCCCGGATCTCCGGGTTCGGGTAGGGGCAGGTGGGGAAGTTGCCGTCCGGCTTTTCCTGCTCCGGCACCACGGTCACATGGGTGACGCCCAGCTTTGCCAGCAGCTTTTTCACGCATTCCAGACCGGAGCCGTTCAGCGGAGTGTACACCAGCTTCAGGTCGGCAGTGCCAGCCCCATCGCCCACACGCTGGGCGTAGACGGCATCCACAAAGTCGTCCAGACATTTCTCGCTGCTGTATTCGATCTTGCCCTCGGCAAGGGCTGCGTCAAAGTCCGCAGGCTGTACGGCAAAGCAGTCTACTGCTTCAATGGCGGCAAGGATCTTTGCTGCCACCTCAAGGGTGATCTGGCAGCCGTCTGCGCCGTAGACCTTGTAGCCGTTGTACTTGGCGGGGTTGTGGCTGGCGGTGACGCACACGCCTGCGCCGCAGCCGTAGTACCGCACCGCCCAGCTCAGCGCCGGGGTGGGCTCCAGACGGGGGTAGATGTACGCCTTGATGCCGTTAGCAGCCAGAACCGCCGCCGTTTCTTTTGCGAACACATCGCTCTTGACGCGGCTGTCGTAGCCGATGGCCACCTTTTTGGGCAGGTCGGAGGCGTTCAGGTAGTTGGCAAGCCCCTGGGTTGCCTTGCGGATGTTGTAGACGTTCATCCGGTTGGTGCCTGCGCCGATGACACCCCGCAGACCGCCGGTGCCGAATTCCAGCTCCCGGTAAAAGCGGTCGGTGATGGCATCCTCGTCGCCTGCAATGCTCTTCAGCTCCTCGGCAAGGTCGGTAGGCATCCCGGACTGGGAAAGCCAGCGGTCATACTGCTGTTTTACTTTTTCTTCCATAGGATCACACTTTCTTCAAATACCATATCTTTGCGGGCATCTGGCCGTAGCCGCCGGGCAGTTCCAAGCCGGTGGTCAGCAGCTGCGCCCCTGTGTAGGTGTTATTCTCTTCGTCCCGGTACTGTGCCGCCGGGTCCAGCCCTGCCAGCACCAGCCGGGGACGGGCATTCAGACTGGCGGTGCCGTGGCTGCCGGTCAAAGCATCTCCCACGGCGAACACCGCCGCCTCGCTGCCGTCCTTGGCGGAAAGCATCCACGCAGCACCCAGACCATTTGCGTCCGGGTTTACCAGCCGGTGCAGCTCCCCGCCCCGCAGCAGGGCACCGTGGGCACGATACCATGCCACAAAGGAACGCAGCTGCGCAAGCTCTTCCTCCGTGTACTTGGTCAGATCCAGCTCAAAGCCGAAGGTGCCAGTAAGTGCTGCCGCCATCCGTGCTTCCACCGTGGAGATGTGGCCGGTGCAGTGGTTGGGCACGGTGGAAAAGTGTGCACCCATCACACAGCCGGGGTAGAACAGGCTGGTGCCATACTGGATGACTAGGCGGCTCCGGGCATCGGTGTTATCGCTGCACCAGATCTGGGGGCTGTAATAGAGCATTCCGCAGTCGAACCGTGCTCCGCCGCCTGCACAGTTTTCCAGCAGCAAGTGGGGGTATTTCTCGGTCAGACGGCGCTGCAATTCGTACACCCCCAGCACATACCGGTGGTACACCTCGCCCTGCCGCTTGGCAGGCAGAACGGCACTGTACACCTGTGCCAGACTGCGGTTCATGTCCCACTTGAGGTATTTCAGCGGGCAGCTTTGCAAGACGGCATCCAGCTGCTGCCAGATGCCCGCTACCACCTCCGGGCGGCTGAAATCCAGCGTGTACTGCTGCCGGATCTCCAAAGGCTCCCGGCCGGGAATGCCGAACGCCCAGTCTGGGTGGGCACGGTAGAGGTCACTGTCCGGGCTGATGGCCTCCGGTTCCACCCAAAGCCCCATGTCCAGCCCCAGCAGATTGATCTTTTTGCACAGGCCGGGCAGACCCTGTGGCAGTTTGCGGGTGTCCGCTGCCCAGTCGCCCAAACTGGAAGAAGTATCGTTGCGTCCCTTGAACCAGCCATCGTCCAGCACAAACAGGTCGATGTCTGCCTTTTTGGAAGCCTGCGCCAGTGCCAGCAGCTTCTCCTCGTCAAAATCGAAGTAGCAGGCCTCCCAGCTGTTGATGAGCACCGGGCGGGGTGCGGCCATATCCTGCCAGTGGGGCGGCAGCAGCCGGGTGCGGATGGCGGTGTGGAACCGACGGCTCATCTCACCCAGACCTTTATCGGAGTAGACCATGGCAGCTTCCGGGGCGGTGAAGCTCTCACCGGGGGCGAGCGTCCAGTGGAAGTGGTAGGGGTGGATGCCCATCACCAGACGCTCACCGGCGTCGCAACGCTCGGCCTCAATGAGGTAGTTGCCGCTGTACACAAAGGCAAATCCCCATGCATCGCCGGTCGTTTCGTTGGTATCGGCATGGCAGAGGGCGACTGCCGGGTTGTGGGCGTGGCCGGGGACGCCCCGCATACTGCCAATGCTCTGGATGCCGCAGCGCAGCGCCGCACGTTCTAGGGTGCGCTCCGCCGCCCATGTGCCGTTGAGGGTGATAAGTTCCAGCGCATCCGGCGCAAAGTCTACGGAAAGGGAAGCGGCCTTGTGCAATGTCAGGGACTGGGTGCCCGCATTGGTGTACACGGCGGTGCGGGTAATGAGATCCTCCGCCTCGTACACGCTGTACCGCAGCTCCACTACCAGCCCGCCTGCGTCCTTCAGAAAGACCGATAATGTTTCTACACCCTCCCCGGTGCGGAACATGGGCAGGCCGGGCAGCTGCGGCTTGCCGGGGGTGACCACAGCGTGGTCAAACACAAAGGCGGCTGCTTCGGTGCCGTCAGCGTATTCCGGGATGACGGCGGGAGTGCGGTTATCAGCGGTGCCGCAGCCGGAAAGCTCCTGCGGCAGCAGGTCCGGCCAGCAGCCGGGGTCGCTGTGGGGCATCCGGGCATCCGCAAGGCTGGGCACATCCTCCGGCAGACGGGTGCCGTAATAAGTGTGCAGCACCATGCCATTGGGGGCAACTGCCAGCTGGTAGCTGGTGTGGGTGGTATGCAGGGTAAAGACAGTTTCGGTGCAGACGATCATTGCACGCTGTCCTCCGTGTCAGGTTCTTCTTCCGGTTCCTCTTCCTTGCGCCCGGCTTTTTCCAGCTGAGCAAAGGCGGGGCGCATCAGGCTTGCCATGCCAAGGGCAGAACCTGCGCCGCCGATGAGCAGCCACAGGGGCAGCAGATAGACGAACCACGCAGGGGCGGCTTTTGCCAGCAGAGGAAACCACGCCAGAAAGGCAAGATTCCCCACAGTGGGCAGCAGGTTTGCAAGGGTCATGCGGCCGCTGTCCGTCAGCACCGGCAGAACGCCGGGATAGGTGAACCGTGCCAGCAAAGCAAAGCCCCAGCTGCCGCAGCAGCCCGCCAGCACCAGCAGCAGAAAGGACGCTGCCGCCAGAATGCCGGTGCTGGGGGTGTCCTGTGCGGTGGCGGTGCGCAGCCCGGTGAGGGCGGCAAAGCCTGCCAGCAAAAGCACCAGCCACAGGGCGGTGGATTGCTTAAAATCCCGCTTGAACGCCTTGAAAAAGTCGGTATGGACGGTGTAGTCCTCCTTTGCCGCCATCTTGTTCACCACCGTGAACAGCCCCAGGGTGGAGGCTCCGGCGGTGACGATGGGCAAACAGCACACCAGCCACAGAAGGTTGGCAAAAAGCAGATCGCCGATCTTCCCCATAGTGCGGTAGAAGGGGCTGTCGATGTTGGTCTTTTTCATGGCGTTTCCTTTCGGGTGGAGGTCTCAGAGGGGCGGTTTACTCGCCGATGCTCTTGAGGTACTCCAGATTTTTGTCGATGAGGGCGCACCGCTGCTTTACGCAGTCCACACTGCGCAGCGGGTCGGCGGGGGTGTTGAAGGCGAAGTCCAGCAGTTTGTCGATGGTGGTAGAAGCTACATGGAGACGGGTATCGCTGGCTGCATAATAAATATACACGCTGCCGTCCTCATCGGCAATGGCACCGTTGGTGAACACCACGTTGGAGACATCGCCCACACGCTCCCAATCCCGGGGAGCGATCAGGAAGCCGGAGGGCTCTGCAATCACCTTGCTGGGGTCGTCCAGTGCGGTGACGAATACATAAATAACGTACCGCAGCCCGGCGGCGGTATTCCGCACGCCGTGGGCAATGTGCAGCCAGCCCTTTTCGGTCTTGATGGGGGTGGCACCCTCGCCGTTCTTTGCCTCGGTGATGGTGTGGTAGCGGCGGGGGCTGGTGATGATCTCCTCGTCAATGACGGCGTGAGTGATGTCCTCGCACAGACCAAAGCCTACGCCGCCGCCGGAACCGGTGTCGATGAAGTCATCCATGGGGCGGGTGTAGAAGGCGTACTTGCCGTTGACAAACTCCGGCAGCAGATCCACATTGCGCTGCTGGGGGCTGCGCTTGGTGACAAGGTTCGGCAGACGCTCCCAAGTCTTGAGGTCTTTGGTGCGGACGATGCCCGCAGCAGCCACGGCAGCGGACAGGTCATTCACGCTGTTGTCCTTGCTCTCGGAGCAGAACACGCCGTAGATCCAGCCGTCCTCGTGCTGGGTCAGGCGCATATCGTAGACGTTGGTCTCCTCCGGGCAGGTGTCCGGCAGCAGGATGGGCTTTTCCCAGAAGTGGAAGCCCTCCACCGGGCTGTCACTTTCTGCCACGCCAAAGAAACTCTTGCGGTCGTTGCCCTCAATGCGTGCCACAAGGTAATACTTGCCGTTCAGCTTGATGGCACCGGAGTTGAACACGGCGTTCACGCCCAGACGCTCCATAAAGTGGGGGTTCGTCTCCGGGTTCAGGTCGAACCGCCAGCTCAGCGGGATGGATTCGCGGGTCAGCACCGGGTTTTCCCACCGGTCGTAGATGCCGTTGTAGAAATCGGTCTTTTTGTTTTTGCGGGCCAGGTAGGCATCCTGCAAAGCCTTCTGGCGCAGGTATTCGGGGTGGAGTTTAGACTGTGACATCGGGGTTCCTCCTTATCAGTTCCATGCACATTCTGCCGTTGTGGTAGGGGCACTTCCACGGCTCAAGGATGGGTTTGCGGCTGGACGGTTTTCCGTCTGCGTCCACCTCCCAGAACCATTCACTGCCGGGGCGTTTGTCCACCATCACGTTGCAGATGTAGTGGTAAATATCGGCGGCGGCATCACGGTATTTTGCATCGCCGCTCTTGTTGTATTCGTTCACGAAGCCCAGTACGGACTCGGCCTGCACCCACCACACACGGGTGGTGTTCACTTTGCCGCGCTCGCACTCATTGACCACCGAGTGGTCAATGTAAGCTTCTTTGTAGATGTGGGCGGCAAGGTCGGAGTTGATGGCGTGGATGCGCTTGGAAAGCGCTGCATCTCCCAGTAAATCGCAGCCCCAGTCGATGAGCCAGCTGGACTCGATATCGTGGCCGTAGCTGTACAAATCGATGATGGAGTTGTAGTGCTGGTCAAAGAACACCAGCTGCCGGTGCAGCTCCGGGCTGTAAATTTTGTGCTCGTAGATGTCAAGGATGCGGCGCAGGGCTTTTTCCACCTCCGGGTCACGGCTGGCCTGATAAAGCCCGGCGTAACCCTCGAACACATGGAGCAGGGTGTTCATGGTCTTTGCCGCCATGACACCGTTTTCCGAGAGCTTTTCGTTGCTCTCCGGCTTCCAGTCGATGGTAAAGGCCTCCAGATAGCCCTCGCTGTCGGTGCAGTGCTGCTCGATGAGATGAAAGATCTTTTTTGCGTAGGCCAGCGCAACGGGGTCTTTGGTCAGCCGGTAGTAAGCGGAAAGGGCATAGATGGCAAAGCCCTGATTGTAGGTGTGCTTGGTGGTGTCCTGCGGCTTGCCGGTGTAATCGCAGCTCCAGTACACACCGCCGTTTGCCTCGTCGTAGCAGTTTTTCAGGAAGAACTGGTAGGCGTGGCGGGCATCCTCGGCAAGGTCTGCCCGGCCGGTCAGCATGGCCGCCTCGGAGAAGAACCACAGAATGCGGCTGTTCAGGATGCAGCCCTTTTCGGCTTTTTTATCCAGCTTCAGGTCAAAATCCATGTAGCCGTAAAAGCCGCCGTTTTCCTCGTCCCGCAGCCCTTTCCAGAAGGGAATGATGGTTTGCAGCAGCATTTCTTCTGCTGCCTGTTTGATGGAAGACATAATACAGAACTTCCTTTCTGTACAAAAGTAAAAACCCTCTCGGTCACGGCTTGCGCCGTGCCAGCGCCCGGTAGGGGACGTAAAATCTCTTTTTGCAGAGATGGCGATGCGAAGCATTGACAGAGAGGGTTGCGCTTGACGCTTAGCGGATGCCCACCTCGTGATCGGTGGGGCCTGCGTTATCGTGAGTCTTGATGTAATCCACCACCTCGTCCACGGTGGTGAAGGCCAGACCGACATAGCTGTCGGCGCAGCCATAGTACAGAGCGATGCGGCCGGTGTCGGCATCCTGCAGGGTGGCGCAGGGGAAGCAGACGTTGGGCACGAAGCCGCGCTCCTCATACCACTTTTCCGGGGTCAGCAGGAAGTTGCCGCAGCGGTACAGTACCTTGCTGGGTTCGTCCTTATCCAGAATGGCACCGCCGATGGAGTAGACGAAGCCATTGCAGGTGCCGGTAACGCCGTGGTAGAACAGCAGCCAGCCCTCGCTGGTCTCAATGGGGGCAGCACCGCCGCCGATCTTCACGCTCTCCCACCAGTTGGAGCCCTTGCTCATCACATGGCGGTGACGGCCCCAGAACTCCATATCCGGGCTCTGGCTCAGGAAGATGTCACCAAAGGGGGTGTGGCCGCTGTCAGACGGGCGGCTCAGCAGGGTGTACAGGCCGTTGATCTTGCGGGGGAACAGCACGGCGTTGCGGTTGAAGGGGATAAAGGGGTTCTCGATGCGGACAAAGGTCTTGAAGTCGGTGGTCTTGGCGATGCCGATGGACGCACCGTAGAAGTCCTGACACCAGATGATGTAGTAGGTGTCCTCCACCTTCACAAGACGGGGATCGTAGGCGTACACCGGCATAAACGGCTCGCCCTTTTCGTTGACGAAGGGAATCTTGTCCTTGCCAAAGTTCCAGTGGATGCCGTCCTCGCTGCGTCCCAGATAGATGTAGGGGATGCCGTTGACCTGCTCACCACGGAACACACCGATGAACTTGCCCTCGTAGGGGACGACCGCACTGTTGAAGATGCGGGCTACCCCTTCCACAGGATTGCGGTCGATGACGGGGTTCTCGCTGTACCGCCACACCGGGGCGGTAACATCGGCAGGCTTTTCCTGCCAGGGGATGTTGGGCAGTGCGTCGCAGAACATTTTTACGTTGCTCATAAGATAAACTCCTGTAATAGAAGATTGTTTGTTTTCCTTCTGCTGTATTCTCCCGGCTCCTGCACAGAAACCGGGAGAAGCAGCAGATGATGAAGGAAAAATGTGGATGTCGCAATTTTAGCCCTTCACAGCACCGGCAGCCATGCCGCTGTAGATCTGATCCTGACACAGCAGGAACACGATAAGGGCGGGGATGATGGTGATGATAACACCGGCGCAGATGTAGTTGTACTGGTTGCCCATGGGGCCGGAGAACACATACAGCGAGGTAGCAACCACCTGATACTTGGTCTTATCCTGCAGATACAGGTTTGCCATGTAGTATTCGTTGTAGGTGGACACACCCTTCAGGATGGCGCTGGTGACGATGGCGGGCTTCAGCAGGGGCAGCAGGATCTTGAAGAACACACCAAAGTAGGTGCAGCCATCCAGAATGGCGCTTTCGTCCAGCGTGGGAGAAAGGTTCTCGAAGAACTGCAAAAAGATATAGATGGTGATAACGTCCGTGCCCATCATCAGGATGATGTAGCCGGGCATGGAGTTTACCAGATGCAGAGCGGTCATGATCTGGTACACCGTGACCTGGGAGGCGATGCCGGGGATCAGGGTGGCAATGGTGAACAGGTTGCGGATCAGCTTGTTGCCGGGGAACTTGAACCGGTTCAGCACATAAGCCAGCATGGCGCTGATCATAATGCTGCCCACCAGCACGCAAATCAGGATAATAAAGCTGTTGAGGAACGCTTTGCCCATGTTGGCCTTGTTCCATGCGATGATGAAGTTATCGAAGTTCAAAAAGCTCTTGGGCAGGGTGATGACGTTGGTGTTGGCATACTCTTGCTCCGTCTTAAAGGCGGTGAAGATACAGGACACGATGGGCACCAGTGCCACGAAAGCGGCAAAGATCAGCAGCACATACTTGCAGATATTGATGAGGATGCGCTTCATTTTGATTGCGTTCATACGTTCTGCCTCACTTTCACTTGGTTACGCCGCTGCTGCGGTTTTCCAGCCATTTTTCCACAGCCTTCTGGGCGTAGGTGACGATCACGATGAGCAGCAGCAGAACCACAGCCATGGCGGATGCAAGACCCACCTTCTGGTCGGTATGGGCGATCTTGTCCATGACCACGAAGTAGGTGGAGGTGTTGAAGCCGCCGCCGGTGACAACATAGGGCATCTCGAAGGCGGACAGTGCGCCGGACACCGAGATGATGAGGTTCAGCACCACGATGGTGCTGATGGAGGGCAGGATGATGTCCTTGAAGCGGTGCCATGCGTTGGCACCGTCGATCTCAGCAGCCTCGTACAGAACGGGGTCCACAGAAGCGATAGCACCGATGAACATGACGATGTTCTGGCCGATGTATTTCCAGATAGAGCAGGCCACCAGCACGACGTTGTTGATGGACTCATCCCGGAGCCAGAAGGGCAGCTTATCCACGTTGAAGCCCACCCAGCTCAGCAGGGTATCCAGCACAAAGCCGTGGGTGAAGAAGAACTTGAAGATGAAGCCCACCGAGATGCCGCAGATGAGGCAGGGAAAGTACAGTGCACCACGGAAGAACTTGCTGCCCTTGCACTTGAAGCTCAGGATGGTGGCAAACAGCAGCGCCAGCGCCATCTGCACCACCGAACCTACCATGTAGTAAAGGCTCAGGCTCAAAGCATGGAAGCAGTCTTTGCGGGTAAAGACCGAGATGTAGTTCTGCAGACCCACAAAGGTACGTCTGCCGATGTACTTCATTTTGAAGAAGCTGAACTCCACCATTTTGAAGAAGGGCAGATAGGTGAACATGAACAGCAGCACCAGCGGAACGAACAGGAACACCAGCGTGACGATGAGCTGCTGCCCGCGCATACTGTGAAAGTATTCGCTGAAGCTCTTGCGCTTTTTAGGCGCGGATACGGTTGCGGAAGATGCCATGTAAAAGACCTCCTTTCACCAAAAGCAGGGCGGACATAGGCCCGCCCTGCTGATTTATAACGATAGATCGCTTACTGCGGTGCGCAGGCATCCACAGCTGCGTCCCATGCAGCGTTCCAGTCGGCCACGATGTCGTCCAGAGTCTCGTCGCCGTTGATGCCAGCCTCCACCACACGCATGACGTGGGTCTGGTCGGCATTCAGCATCAGCTCAGCCTCCTGCTGCACCTCGGTGGCAAGGTCTGCCAGCTCTGCGGGAGCGGGAGCATCCTCGACCAGGTCGATGCCGTCGAATGCCTTCAGGGTATCGGGGTATTCCTGGCTCTTCAGCACCGGCACACCGCCCTGATCATAAGCAAAGTTGGAGCTTTCGGTCAGCCACTTGATGTAGAGCATGGCAGCCAGCTTTTTGTCATCGGTGGTGTTCTTGTTCACACCGTAGCAGTAGTCTGCACCTGCGCTGGCGTACTGGGTACCCTTGACGGTAATGGGGAACGGCATATAGCCAATGTCGTCGGCGTGGTCACCGGCGGCCTGCATCTGCACGATGGCCCAGCTGCCCAGAACCATGGCACCGATCTGGCCGTTATTGATGCGGGGCTTGGAGCCCTCCCAGTCGGTGGTGGTGGGGTCGGCCTCGGTCAGGCCGCGCTTCACTGCTTCGTACAGGATGTAGTACACAGCGTAGGGACCCATATCGTCCGCACCCAGAATGCCCTTCTGGAACGGATCCTTGGTCTGGGGCATGGTAATGTTCATCCAGTCCGGGTCGCCGGTTGCGCCGCCGCTGGTGTAAGCATCCCATGCGGTCATGGTCCAGCCGGCGGCGTAGTTGGTGTACAGGGGATCAATGGAAGGATCGTAGTCCTTGATCTTCTGCAGGTCATCCAGGAACTCGTCCGGGGTCTTGGGCAGGGTGGTGATGCCGGCAGCCTCAAAGACCTTCTTGTTGTAGACGATGCCCTGTGCATTGCCGGTGGAGGGGATGCCGTACACGCTGCCGTTATAAGCGCGGTTGGAAGCGAAGTTGTAATCGTTCTCAATGTCGCTCAGTGCGCACAGAGGCTCAAAGTAGTCGCCCAACTCGGTCAGGGGAATGTTGGTGGGGATCATGCACAGATCACCCCAGTCGTTGGAAGTCAGACGGGTGGTCATGTCGTTGGCATAGTCGGTGATGCCCTCGTACTTGATGGTGATGTTGGGATACAGCTTCTGGAATGCGGCAACGTAGCCGTCGAAGGTGCCGTCATCGATGAGGTCGGTGCGGTGGCTGATGACCTTCAGCTCGGCCTTCAGGTCGGTGTTGTCGGTGCCAACGGTCAGCTCATTGTAAGCCTTTGCACCGTCTGCGCTGGCAGCGGAACCGGCGGTGCTGCCGGTGGAGTGCTGCTGCCGCCACAGGCGGCAAGAGCAGAAGCTGCGGCCAACACACCGGTGACCTTCAGGAAATTGCGACGATTGATCTTACGCATAGGGATGTCCTCCTTCTTTAATGTGGAACCTTTTTCCGGGTTGCGAAAGCTTTTGTTAACTTGGTTTAGCTAACTGTTTCTTTCGCTTTTTGTGATTTAAGTATAGTCTTTTCACGATGCACTGTCAATGTCACCAAAAAGATTCGGTATTTTGGTGGCAATTCGGCGATTTTCTTGTGAAAACTGACCTGCAAATCCGGGATACAACACGAAAATTAAACTTAAAATGTTTTGTTAGCTAACAAAGATAGAGAAAATTAGCCTAAATGGCGGTTAGCTTAAAGGCTTTCAAGGTTTTTGTTGACGAAACTACCGAAAACTGTTATGCTAGTTATAAAGTTAATCGGAATTTTATTTACCTCATAACCAAATCAAGAAGAAAGCTGGTCAGGAACATGGCAAAAGCAGTACGCATGGCGGACATTGCACAGCGGCTGGGCATCAGCACCGTTTCCGTTTCCAAGGGTCTGGCAGGGAAGGAGGGCGTAAGCGCCGAGATGCGTGCCAAGATCGTTGCCACCGCTGAGGAGATGGGCTACCAGCCCCCCGCCCGGACCAACGCCCACCCCGGCGGCGAGAGCATCGGCATTCTGGTGGCAGACCGCTTTTTCAACGAGAATGCCTTTTATTCCAATCTGTACCGTTCCGTGTTGAAAGCTGCCGCCGAGCAGGACATCTCGGTTCTGATGGAAATCGTTCTGCCGCAGGCAGAAAAAAGCTGCAATATGCCTACCTTCCTTGTAAACCGGAAGGTGGACGGCCTGATTTTTATGGGCGAGATCAGCCGCCGCTACCTTGCTACGGCGGTGCAGACCGGCGTGCCCTTTATGCTGCTGGACTTCTACGATGATGCCATTGCCGCCGACTGCGTGCTCAGCGACAACACCAGCGGCAGCTACACGATGACCGAGCACCTTATCTCCACCGGGCGGCGGAACATCGGTTTTGTTGGCAGCGTGCTGTCCACCAGTTCCATCATGGACCGGTATCTGGGCTACGTCAAGGCGATGCTCCGCGCCGGTCTGCCCATCCGGGACGACTGGCGGCTGGAGGACCGGGACGATCAGGGCAAGTTCATGCCGTTCTCTCTGCCCCACGAGATGCCGGACGCCTTTGTCTGCAACTGCGATGCGGTGGCCTATAATCTGGTGGAGACCCTCAAGCGCAACGGCTACCGGGTGCCGCAGGATGTGGCAGTGACCGGCTACGACGACTACCGCTATTCCACTCTTTGCAGCCCCCAGCTCACCAGCTACCGGGTGGACTTGGACGGCATGGCAAAAACGGCGGTGGCGCAGCTGCGCCGCAAAATGGCGCATAAGCCTGCCATTGCTCCCACCGTCATCGTGCCCGGCGGCTTTGTAAGAAGAGAATCTACCTGATAAAAAGGGGCTGATGCACGAAGGTTTGTGCATCAGCCCCTTTAGCGGAAAATATAATTTATATTGGGGATGCCGGAGCGTCTGCGGACGCGCCGGCATCCCGTTTTCATTTTTACAGGATCGTTCTCAGAAAGGCGGTCAGGACGTTTGCCGCCTGCCGGTGGTTCTCTGCGCCGGGGTGCTGCCGGGCACCCACGGTTTCCGGCGTGGTGTTGGGCAGCTCCAGCAGATAGACAGCGCTGTCTCCGGTAATGGCCTTGTACTGCTCCATGCCCTGCCGCAATACCGGCAGCAGCTCGCTGCCCAGCATCCCGATGCACCACACCAGCTTTGCCCCGGGGTTCTTCGCCCGGAGCAGGGTCAGAAAATGCTGTACACCATTTGCCACTTTTTGGGCGTCCGCAGGGTGGAAGTCTCCATTGGAGAGCCGCCGCATCTGGTGGGGCTTGCCGGTGGCAGGGTCTTGCCACGGCGGGTTATCAAATGCGCCCGTGTCGTTGGTGCCCAAGTTGACGATGACAGCATCCGGTTTCCATGCAGCAAAATCATTATCCTGCTGTGCGCCAAGGGCGGCATTGCGCTGCCCCATCGCTACACCGCACACCTGCGTATAGTAGGGCGGCATCACATGGCGCACATCGTTGTCCCAGCCGGTCACGATGCCCCAGCCACTTTGCGAGATGCAGCGGTATTCGGCTCCCAGTGCATCGGCGGTCAGGCGGCCGTAGTGGTTCTCTGCAGAGAAAAAGGCTCCCACCCAGTCCTCCTCCGGCTTGGCCCCGATGGCACCCTCACCGCTGGTGATGCTGTCGCCCACAAACTCCAGCCGATACTGCGGCTCCGGCAGGGGCAGAAATTCGCCGCCTGCATATTCCAGCCCGGTGATCTGCAACAGATGCGCCGGGTCATCGTGCATGGCCTGCACATCCTTTAGCAGCCGGAGGTGCTTTGCCTTGCCCGGTGTCATGCCCCGGAAAAGACAGATCCGGCTTTTGCCGGGGTTCACGGCAAACCGTGCCACCCATGCGCCGTTCAGCTCCACGCTGACCCACGGCTCTACCGCTTCATAATCGGCGAAAAGATCCACCCACAGCTCACTGCCGGTAAATTCCAGCTCCATGCCGCTGGCCGTCCAGAACAGGGTCAGCGGGTCACGCCCGGTGTGCCGCCCCAGTGCTCGCACCTGCGGCAGCTGGGTCAGCGTCGCAGTTGTAAGTTGCTCCATTTTCTGTTCCCTCCCGTTGGTTTTTGCTTGAAGCATAGCAGATTCTACCCAAAATCGCAAGCTAAATGCGTAAGCTAACAAAAACCTAAAATTTAGTTTAGCCTTTGCACCTCCCGGTGCAGGGGCTTTTTTCAGGTCAGGTTGACCAGTGCTTTGCCCCTCTCCTTGTACCATACGCTGAAAATGAAACGGCATATTGACGGAACTTCCAAAACTGTCTTATACTTATTGCGCAATCTGACGTTGATTTTTGAGAAAACGAGGAAGATGTCATGGAGCTGAAACATAACTTTTACGGGGTGAATTTTGCACCCTTTCCCCGACGGGGCGTGTTGAATAGCGAGACTGCCCACCGCAGTATGGCAGCCATGGTGGAAGCCACCGCCGCCAACTGGGTCATCCTGTCGCCCTCTGGAATACAGTCTGGCCCTTATAGTGAGGAGATTGACTGGCGCACCGATGCCACCCCCACAGACGAGGAGGTGTGCGGTGCTATCCGCTTTGCCAAGCAGTTGGGCTTGCAGGTGGCGCTGAAGCCCACCGTCAACTGTGCCAACGGCGTGTGGCGGGCGCGCATCAGCTTTTTTGACCACGATGTGCCCTGCGAGACCCAGTGGAGCGGATGGTTTGCCAACTACACCGCCTTCCAGACCCACTACGCGGCTCTTGCCGAAGCCGAAGGCTGTGGGCTGTTCCTGACCGGCTGCGAAATGACCATGACCGAGCACAGGGAAACGGAGTGGCGCGCCCTCATTGCCGCCGTGCGACAGCAGTACCACGGCCCGGTGAGCTATAACTGCGATAAATACGGCGAGGACCATGTGAACTGGTGGGATGCCGTGGACTGCATCGCCTCCAGCGGCTACTACCCCCTGAAGGACTGGGAAAACCAGCTGGACCGCATCGAGGCGGTGAGCCAAAAATACAAAAAGCCCGTCCTCTTCAGCGAGGCAGGCTGCATGAACATCACCGGCTCTTCTGCCGTGCCCAACAACTGGGAGCTGAAGGGAACACGGAATGATCTGGAGCAGGCAGATTGGTATGAGGCAATGTTTTCCGCCTGCGCCAAGCGTCCGTGGGTCATGGGCTTTGGCGCGTGGGACTGGCCTGCCGACACCAGAGCAGTCAGTGCCTACGCCGTGTACGGCCGTCCGGCGGCAAAAATTATCCATAGTGCATATCAGGGAGGAGTTTTAGAATGAATACGTCTAATTTTGCTCGTTTGAAAGAACTGTTCCGCCGTGCCGCGGCAGGGCAGGAGTTGACCATCGGCTTTCTGGGCGGTTCCATCACCCAGGGCAGCCTTTCCACCCAGCCCGGTAATGCTTACGCTTTCCGGGTGTACCAGTGGTTCGTGGATACCTTTCCGCAGTCGAAGTTTCACTATGTCAACGGCGGCATCGGCGGCACCAGCTCCCACTATGGCGTTGCCCGTGCCGTGACCGATGTGCTGATGTACCAGCCGGATTTTGTGGCGGTGGATTTCAGCGTCAACGATCTGGAAGTCCCCTTCCGGCAGGAGACTTATGAGGGCGTTGTCCGCAAGCTGCTCACATGGCCCTCCCACCCGGCGGTGGTGCTGCTGAACAACATTTATTACGATACCGGCGAGACGTCACAGGACGAGCACAACGCCGTGGGCGACCACTACGGTGTGCCCCACGTCAGCATCCGGGACAGCATTTACAAGGATCTGCGTGCCGGTAAGTATGCCAGCCGCACCCTGTTGAGCCCCGATGGGCTGCACCCCAACGATTACGGTCACGGTCTGGTGGCAGGGGAGATCATCAAGCTGCTGGAGGAAGTCAACGCCCACCGGGAAGAACCAGAGCAGGAGCCTGCCTTCCCGGCACCGCTCACCGCCAACGCCTACGAGAACGCCCGGCGGCTGACCATCCGGGAGCTCTCCCCCAAGCTGGAGGGTTTCCGGGCAGACCCGGAGGAAAAGCTGGGGCATCTGGACCACTGGAAAAACGGCTGGATCGGCCAGAAGCCCGGGGATAAGATCACCTTTGAAGTGGATGCCTCCTGCATTGCAGTGCAGTACCGCAAGACCATCCGCCGCCCGGCGCTGCGGGCACAGCTGGTGCTGGACGGCGACACCGCCCACGCCGCTGTGCTGGACGGCAACTTTGATGAGGATTGGGGCGACTGCCTGTATCTCCAGCCCATTCTCCACCATGGTGAGCAGAAGAACCATACCGTGGAGATCACCATTCTGCCCACAGAAGATGAAACTCCCACGGAGTTCTACCTCATGGCTCTGATTACGGCATGAGGTAGAATACCCCTCCAAGACTTGATTTTTGGTGTGCGGCCACGCAAACCAATGCCGTCAAGTCGGTGGGGGATAGGGTGATTTATCATTTGTCGGAGAGTAGGTGCACGGTTTCTGCACGGATTTTGCACGGTTTCAAAACGTGCAGAGGGTGCTTCTCGGTGCAAAATCCGACAAAGGGTGCAGAAATTGCCGGGTGAAAAACTACGCTGCTTTGCTCAAAAATAACGATGACTCGAAACTTCCATAAATTGAGACGAACCGGCGGCTTGCTCTCTTAATCAGTGGGCCCAGGGTTCGAGTCCCTGGAGGTGCACCACAACAACAAAATCCGAACTTTTTTCCGATAGGAGAAGGGTTCGGATTTTTTGTATTCTTCGGAAAACAGAACGAATCCCTTGCTTCCATCGAAAAACGTCCTAGACCTTATCATAAGAAAGCACGACAGACCACTGTAAGAGTGCCGTAAGGCAGAAAGGACACGAGTATGAAGTACGATGAAAGAACCTGCAAATTCAACATGGACACCGGGTGCGTGGAACTGCTGCTCCGGGATGGGAGAATGCTCTCCATTGACTGCACTGGGGTCGAGGATGAATTGGACGTGACCATGGCGCAGAGGTCGGAATTGGATTACCTTATCTACAATGACCCGCTGGGCTATGCGGATTTGATTCTGAATGGCGACCCGGAGAAATATTTGAAAACCGTAACCGGGAGCCATGGGTTAGAAGATTAAGAGAAATGCCGTTCCAAAAGCAACTGGAACGGCATTTCTTATCTTTCGATATTCGGCATCTTCTGTCCCCGAAGCTCCTGCCGGATGGCACGGAACTGATCAGGTACATCCGCATCGGTCATCGCACTGGGGACATCCACTGTCCCAGCGGCTTTGGCAGCTTCATAGAACCAACACTTGTATTCCACAGTTTCCAGTGTGTGCTGTAACTGCTGAATCTGTTGGGTGAGCACCTCCCGCTGATGCCGGAACATTTCCAGCCGGGTGTCAATGGTGT
>ENA-OPXX01001182-OPXX01001182.1-human-gut-metagenome-genome-assembly--contig:-NODE-1182-length-19382-cov-2.199772_pt1 | contig 19382 bp, 16 predicted proteins | sample MGYA00241771_ERZ502046 | MGnify/ENA primary metagenome ERZ502046 (study PRJEB25962, sample SAMEA2042006) | human gut metagenome | biome: human gut; feature: human-associated habitat; material: faeces...
TATTTTGCGGCTGCTTCACAGGTTTCCTGTTGAGCGTGTTTCAGCAAAAACCATCCGCCGAAACAAATTGATTATAGATTTGAAGCCGTCACTCAGGAACAATTTTGTGAGCGGTAAACAGCTCTGTTGAAGTCTTGATTTTTCGGGTTTCCAACGCAGTCTTTACTTCAAAAACACCGGAATTTCTTCTAACCACTCTCCTTCACTACCTCATTTAAGCAACTCTAACCCATTGCCTATGTACTTCTTTTCTAAAATTTCCTCCATAAACTAAAGGAATGAAAATGTTATCCACCATGTTGCATTGGACTTGTGACCCAACTTCCGCCAGCATGGCTTCTCTTCTGTTCAGATGGGCAATTGCCTTGGCGATGCTCCCTTATGGAGTGCAGAAACTTTTCCATCCGGAAAACGCAGCGAATTTTCCGAAAGTCTTATTCTTTTCTCCGAAGGTCGGGTATTACTCAGCAGCCGTCATTGAAACTTTCGTTCCGCTGTTTCTCATGGCCGGTTTCCTCACGAGACTGGCAGTCATTCCGGCAATCGTTAGCTTCACGATTGCAACGAAAGTCACTATCGGCAAAGATCTGACCTCTCCTGCTCTGCCTTACTTGTTCGGCCTCATTGCCATATTTATCGTCGGCTCAGGACTTTACTCCGTAGATTACTAGCTCCTGTACATTCTCGCCGGTCATTGATTCTTGAGTCTAAATCGGGGCGAAGCCTCGAATGGCTGGGCCTGTCGCCGTTGTATAGTTCTGTGAACTCAAACATCAAAACTCAGAACAAAATGGATAATTTTCACAAACTTATAGAAGGCTTCCACAACTTCAAGCAGACTTACTTCTTAAAGGAAAGACAGTATTTCGAATCACTGGAAAAGGCCCAGAACCCTAAGACACTGGTTGTCGCCTGCTGTGATTCGAGGGTAGATCCTGCAATTCTTCTACACTGCAAGCCGGGTGATTTGTTTGTGATCAGAAACGTGGCCGCGCTCGTTCCGGCAGTCACACAAGCCTCAAATCCTTGTTCTGTGATGAGCGCCATTGAATACGGAGTCAAACATCTCAACGTCGAACACATTGTCGTCATGGGGCACTCTCATTGCGGCGGCATTCACGGACTCATGGCTCCGGAATCGATTGCCGGAGAAACTTATATTCAGGATTGGGTTGGTATTGCTTCTCCGGCTTTGGAGCGCCTTCAGGCCATGACCGGTGATGAAGATGAAAAGACTCGGAGCCGCCACTGTGAAGAAGGCGCCGTGCTGATTTCCCTTGATAACCTGCTCTCATATCCTTGGATCGCAGAGCGTGTTAAGAATGGACAGCTCAAGCTTCATGCACTTTACTACGATTTATCGGAAGGCAATCTTTATCGTTTCAGTCCTGAGTCCGAAGACTTTGAACTGCTTTTTCATTCTGAAAAAATCGACGTCTGCGATCGATAGGTTACAGACAAAACGGTAGCCGACCGGATTTATCTGTATTAAAACGAAAGGAAGGACCTTAGAGGTCCCATAGAGAATGTGCCACTACAGAATCTGATAAATATTTGATATTTTCGGTCATACAAATAACTGAGCCAGTCCCTATTTTCAAACCGAGTTTCTCTAGCTCAGAAAAGTTTTTAATCATGTGGATATCAGGATGGCTAGACATCTTAATTTCGACAGGGTAGTACTTCCCATCTCTGTGAATAAGCAGGTCGATCTCGGACTGTTTTTTTGAGTCTCTGTAATAAAAAAGTTTAGGCTCTATCGCGTTATGACGATAACTTTTAAGAATTTCAGTCACAACAAATGTTTCAAAAAAAGCGCCTGCATTCGTATCACTTGCCAGTTCATCCGGCGAAGAAATGCCGCATAAATACGCTGCCAACCCAGTATCCGTCATGTACAACTTGGGCGACTTGGTTAATGTCTTTGTTAAATTTGAATAAAATCCCGGCAGAAAATAAATAATCCCCGCTGCCTCAGCTATAGAAAGCCACCTCTTTGTCGTTACATCGGTTATTCCTGCGATTTCACTTAGTTTATTAATACGAAGCTCTTGACCTGTACGAGATGCTAGGGCTACAAGAAATTTCCTAAAAGAAGTCAAACGTTCAACATTACTCAGTGTGCGGATATCTCGCTCCAAAAAAGTTGAAATAAAAGCCTCAAAAAACTGCTCTCTCTCCTTAGGGTTCTTATCAATTAATCTTGGCCAAGCGCCTTGCCAAATTACTTTCCAGGTTTCCTCTGTGTTTTTTGTTGCCAACTTCGTTTCCGGATCTAATCTCGGAAGATAAGGCTCTTGTTCCAATCCAAGATTTTGCCTTTCATAAAGACTAAATGGCATTAAGTGAACTTCAAATATTCTGCCGGCCAATGACTCTCCTACCCCTTGCATCAAGGAGAACCTTTGAGAGCCCGTAATCCATACTTGTCCATATTTTTCATTTTTATCGACCTCTGCCTTAATTTGTTGAAAAAGTTTAGGAGACCTCTGGATTTCATCAATGAATACAGGCAATGGATTCTGCCTAAAAAATGCAGATGGGGCATTTTCGGCAAGATCCAAGAAATCAAAATCATCTAAGTTGATGTGTTTTCTTTCGCTTTCTTTTAAATGAGAAAACAGTGTGCTCTTGCCCACCTGTCTCATACCGGAGAGCATAATTACCTTAAAGTTTTTACAAAGATTGGGAATTTCTTTTTGGATTGTTCTTTCTAAATACATACAAACATCTCCTCACTTTGAAAACACTTTGTGATCTTTAGGCAATCTGACAGGCTTGGAGCAAAGCTCACGGAATAATTCCATACAGTTGTATGGAAAAATTCTATACTGAACTATGGAAAAATTCCATAGTACACTATAGAAAAATTCTATACTGAGGTATAGAATTTTTCCGAAATCTAATAGAGTTACCTTGCGATTGCGAGGACTTTAGTAATTATTTCTAGATCGTCAGGTGACTTTAACTGTAAGCTGACCGACAATTAGCCGGCTGATCTTGCCATTGTCTCACTACCGTGTTTCAGAGTGAAAAGGATTTTGCATTTTCAAGGAATCTCAGCGCACATTGATAACCTGCCTAACGGTTAATAGGTGCAAAATCCCAAAACTACTCAGAAAGGCTCTTAGGACTCAATTCACGCATCAGCAGACGATCCTCGATATGCTGAATAATCCGCGACTTCTCTTCGGTTGTTAAGTGGTCGAGGTTGTAGAGCGAAAGCATGAACAAACCTTCTATGGCCAGAATGGCTGTAGCTGTATCCAAGGAATCAGGACCGCTGCCGCGGATTTTTTCAAACAGTTGACGGTACCAATTGTGAAGCGGTTCCATCAACTGAGGATCAAAAGATTGGACAGCAAAAACGGCCGCACCCCAAGTACGATTGGTCGCTGCGATGCCGTTAAATTTCTTATACCAATTAATAAAACCCAAGACCAGAGCTTGAGGATGGCCCTTAAACTTTTCGACTTCCGGGTATAGTTCCTGAGACAAATGCGCGACATAGCTATCCATCAAGGCAATAATTAATTCCTTCTTCCCGGGGAAATGGTAGAGCAAACCGCCTTTGCTAATCCCTGCCTTTTCTGCAACGGCTTCCAGCGTCAGCTGGCCGACGCCCTTCTGTGCCGCTATTTCGCGAGCTACCTCTAAGATCAATTCTTTTGTCTTACTGCTTGTTTTTCTCGTCTGTTTTTTGGTTTCCATTGCAAAATCTGCCTTGCAAAAATATTTAGTTTCGGACCATTGAAAGAAGAGGCGCCGTAACTCTAATCTTATTATAGTTTTACTTAACTGTTAGGTACAGTAAAACAAGACAGTCAAAAAATTGTTTAAGCTTACTTTAAGAAATAGTTCTATTCTTCTTGATCTTTTTGTATGAAAAATACAGTCATCTTTACGTGATCAAGCCTCTCTTATATTCAGATAAAAATAATTAACTTATTGTTTTATTTATATTTAAAATAGATATTTTAAATTCTTAACATACAACATTTATTAGTACTTCTCCTAATTATTTAAACCGTCTAGTCGGTATAGTATTTCTAATTGTTAAGACGTTGATCACATGGAAAACAAATGAAACCCTTATCCTCATTCAGTCGTCGAAATTTCTTGAGAACACTAGCTGTGACCGGTCTGGCCTCCGGATCGGCGTTTGCAGCTCCCACCTCAGCAGCTCAGTCCTTCAATGAAGTCCACGACTTAGTTATCGTCGGCAGCGGTTTTGCCGGACTCTCCGCCGCTTACGCTGCTTTGAAAGCCGGCGTCAAAGACATTCTGATCCTCGATAAGATGGAAGCCTTCGGCGGCAACTCTTGTCTCTGCGGCGGTCTTATGTCCGTACCCCTGAATCCTAAACAACAGAAACAAGGCATCAAAGATTCTGTCGAACTTATGGTCGCCGACATGACCAAAGCCGGCCGCGGATTCAACCATCCGGACCTTGCTAGAAAGTTTGCTGAAAACGCCGTCAATATCTGCCCGATGCTTGACGAATGCGGTGTTCAGCTCATGGATAAAGTTATCCGTTTGGGCGGTCACAGTGCCCCACGCACCATGGTTCCTACAGCAGCTTCCGGCGGCGGAATCGTTGTTCCTATCCATAATTGGCTCAAGAAGAACGGCGTTCAGTTCCGTAATCGCTCTCAAGTCATTGACCTTCTGATGCAGGACAGCAAAGTTACAGGGGTACTGGTCAACTGTGATTACAACTGGAAAGACGGTACCTCTAAGAAAGGACAGAGAATCGGTTCCCGCGGCGGAATCGTAGTCGCCACAGGCGGCTGGGGCCAGGACAAAGATTTCATTAAAACCACTATGCCGGTTTACTCCCTTTTAGAGTGCACTTCACAGCCCGGCGCCACCGCCGAAATGCTCAAGGCATTATTGAAGTCCGGCTGCCTGCCCTCTATGCTCGATATGTATCAATTAGGACCTTGGGCATCTCCTGACGAAAAGGGGGCCGGCCCCGGAAGCTTCTTCGCTGATTACGCTTTTGCGGAAGGCATGGCTGTCAATCCGAAGACCGGCCGCCGCTTCATGAATGAACTTGCCGACCGACGTACTCGCGCTGATGCCGAACTCAAGGTCTTAAGCGAAAGCACACCCGAAAAGATCAACTATCCGATCGTTTTCTGCGGAGAAAAGACCACTGAACACGCAGAAGGTTTCAAAGCGGCTTATCGGGACAAAACGGTCTTCCGTTACGAAACACTGGCTGATCTTGCTAAAGCCTATGACATTCCGCTTAAAGCACTCCAGCAGCAGGTCGATGAGTACAACAAGATTGTTGCCGGCACTTTGAAAGATCCGTTTGCCAAACCTCTCGACGTCAAACAGCCGCTTAAAGCTCCGTTCTATGCCATGCGTCTGACACCGAAGCTTCACTATTGCATGGGCGGCATCGCCGTCAATCCGAGATCGGAAGTTCTTTCAACGGCAACGCTTGCGCCGATTCCCGGACTTTATGCCGCCGGTGAAGTGACCGGAGGCGTCCACGGTATGGACCGTCTCGGAGGATGCTCTTCCGTTGACTGCATGGTATTCGGATTGGAAGCCGGCCGAAACGCTGCCGCTTACCTCAAAGCACAGGGGAACTAACATGAAAAAATTCTTTATTCCGCTCTTTGCTGCCCTGCTTTCTTGTTCTGCTTTCGCTGCCGACGCCCCGACTCTTGCCGGAATGCCGATGAAACACAGCATGGCAGCTCAAATGCAGTGCTCGACTTGTCACGACAACACGACTGAATTTACCAAGCCTTCCACTCAAAAGTGCGAAAGCTGCCACGGACCTATGGCACAAATTAAGACCAAGGCCAACCCGCAGGATAAGTATCCGCATCAGTCCGCTCACTACGGAAATACGGTTGATTGTGTCGTTTGCCACTCCGAACACAAAGCCAGTCAAGACTTATGCAGTAACTGTCATCAAACTCAGTGGACTAATTTCAGATAACCAAGCTTAGATCACCAAGGAGAACTCTTATGAAAAAACCACTCGTCATCTCCATCCTTCTTGCCATCGCGCCCTTGTCTTTTGCCGCCACGCATAATCTTGACGGCCGTACACTGACCGTGGACGAACTTTGGGCCATTTCCGCTCCCGGCGAAAAAGTTGCCGTCACACCCGAAGGCTGGGCAAGAATTAAGGCTTCTTACAAAGCTCCGATCGATGCTGCTACCGACGGCCGCGACATTTATGGTCTGACCGTTAACTACGGTGCTTTGAAAGATCAAAAGGTTGCCGGCGCCTCTGTTGAAGCCGAGCCGAACCGCAGCGCTTCTATTAAGTTCAACGAACGCCAGATGCGTATTCAGGCCGCCGGTCTGGAACCCTACTTCGATGACAGAATCTCCAAGATGGCTATGGTCATCCGTCTGAACCAGATGGCTGCCGGTTACACCGGTATGAGCGAGGCCGCTGCCAAAGCTTTCCAGGAATACATCAACAATGACGTTTGCCCGTTGATTCCTTCTCGCGGATCTGAAGGCGCAAACGACTTGAGCATGGCAACCCACATCGGCTTGGCTCTCACGGGCGAATGGGATGTGAGCTACCAAGGCAAACGCGTTCCTGCCGCTCAGGTTCGCAAAGAACTTAAACTTCAGCCCTATCATCCCTTCGGCATGGACGGCATCTCCATCCTGTCTAACAGCAACGTTGCTGAAGCTCAGTCCATCGCTGCCGTTAAGAAAGCAGAACACTATCTCGCTTTGAGTCCTGTTGTGATCGCTTCCAGTTTGGAAGCCTTAAACGGCAACGTATCTCCGTACCTCTGGCACACGGTTGAAACCAAAGGCTGGCCTCAGGGACACGAAGCCGCTGAAGCTGTCCTTGCTAACCTGAAGGGTTCTTACCTCTGGAAGAAAGACGCCAAGCGTTACCTCCAGGATCCTCTGAGCTTCAGATCTGCCGGTTATATCCTGGCTGCCGCGATGGAAGAACTCAACCAGACTAAAGGTCTTCTGAATACGGCCATCAACCACACCACCGACAACCCGATTGTCAATACCGAAGCCAAAAACGACCGCTGGTACAGCAATGCCGAAGTCTTGGACGAAATGAGAGCCGGCAAGCCGACCGTTTATGTCAACTCCTGCTCCAACTTCGACAACACTCAGCTTGCCCTTCAGATGGAAAGCCTGACAAAGGCCCTCGGTCAAGTCATGCACATCTCTGCCTGGAGAACAACTCAGTTAGTTGATGACCACAGAACAGGTCTGCCGACATACCTTGTTGCTAAAGAAAACAAGGGCGGCGACGGATTTGCCAACATCGCTCAGTCCATGTCCGGCCTTTATGCCGACGGTATGGCTCTGACGAACAGCGTCATCGGGTACGGTGTACCGACTTCCATCGGTATTGAAGAAACCTTCTCCAACCTTAACGCCACTGCCGATCGTCTTTCTAAGATGGCCGACGTCGGTTATGAAATCTACGCCTATGAAGTGCTCCACACCACACAGGCTATGGATATGAGAAAACAAGACGGCAAACAGATGGGTCAAGGCACAACAAAACTCTTGGACGGTTACAGAAAGGTTGTTCCGTTCGTCACAAAAGACAGAATCTTTACACCGGACATCAACAACGGTCTGAAGTTCCTCAAGTCCTATCAGATTCCTGCCAATAACTAATTAGCAGCATTCGGAGGTCCGAAAATTTCGGACTTCCGACCAACCATCCAAGAAAATCTGCGAAATATTTATCCCCTTCCGGCTGAAGTTTTTCCTAGCATTCGCTGATCTTTCTTTTGAGCCAAACCCCCTTTTTAGAGTCATTCCAAAATGATGAAGAGAATTCTTGTCTCTGCGATTATCGCAGCCGCGTCCATCAACGCATATGCAGAATCCAATGTTACGCTCTACGGTGTTATCGACCAGGCCGTAGCCGTTACAAAACACAAACACGAAGCCGCTAAAGTAAGAATTGACGACGGCATCTACGCCGGAAGCCGTTTCGGTATTAAAGGAACCGAAGACCTCGGCAACGGCAACTCCGTCGGATTTATCCTGGAACAAGGCTTTTACGCCGAGTCAGGTGATGCCGCTTTCGAAGGTAAAGCCTTCAGCCGTGAGTCCCTGCTTCAAGCTAAAGGCAAATGGGGCGAAGTCGCCTTCGGCCGAGCCGGCGGTCTTTCTTCAGACTGCGGAACATATACCATCCTTCACGGCTCAGCTCTTTGGACTTCATACTATACAGACGGCAACGTAGCCGGCGTCTTTGTGACTTCCGACAGAATGGATAACATGGTTATCTACAAGAGCCCGGAATTTGCAAACACAACCGTTACTGCAATGTATTCCAATGGTATCGGCGGAGACGATCAGAAGTGGAGTCATAACGATCACTACTATGGCATCGGTTTGGATTTCAATAAAAACGAAACCGTCTTTAGTGTCATGGTCGAAATGTATGACAACAAAGACCTGAAAGCCGACAAGACTTACCTTGTAACTTTAGGCGGTCAGCAGGGCTTCGGTGACTGGACATTCTGGGCCGGATATCAATATGCCAAAGACAGTCAGATGATGCCGGCTTGGAAAGCTGCCCCGACAGGTTTGAGCGCTTCCGGTGTGACACAGCATGCTGTAACTGCAGCTATCGGATACAAGGTTTTCGGGGGCGAATGGAAACTTCAAGGAAACTATGCCCACGGCAAAGTTAATGAAAACAACCAGAAGTACAACATCTATTCTATCGGAACCGTCTACGAATATCCTCTGAGCATGAGAACGCAGCTCTATGCTTATGCAGGATACGGCAAAGCCAACAAATATCTTAAGAATGACGGAGACTTCAACTCCTGGACCGCTTGTTTAGGTATCAGCCACAGCTTCTAAACAGAATCTTCTTCCTTGAAGGCCGGCTCGGTGTTCCCCGTGCCGGCTTTTTCTGCTTCTCTGGTTTGGTAGAGAGAATGCTCCTATTTTGTTTGAAAGAGACTGATTGCCGAGATACAAACTGGAATTCAACATTAATCTATCTTAAAATAAAGATTAATTAAACTTATGTATATTATTAGATTGATTAGACATGCCTAAAAACACCATGGGAACCAAGCTCCCGCGAAAGTTAGAACAAAAAATGGCAATCGTCGGAGAACAAATAAAACTTGCTCGGTTAAGGCGCGACCTTTCAATTGCTCAAGTAGCTGAGCGTGCCACTTGTTCTCCGTTGACAATCAATCGAATTGAAAAAGGATCTCCCACTGTCTCAATCGGGATTTACCTCCGTGTCCTCTATGCGCTGCAACTCGATGACGATATTTTGCTGTTAGCCAAGGAGGATGTCCTCGGACGTACACTGCAGGACCTCAGCCTCAAACACCGCAAACGGGCTTCTAAGAAAGGATAAGTCATGAACAAGCTTTATGTTTATGGAGACTTCGACTGGCTCGAGCGACCTGAACTCATCGGAGAGTTGTCCTTTGAATCGATTCGGGGCAACGCGACTTACGGTTTCAGTTACTCAAAGGAGTGGCTATCTGCCCATCCGAACGTCTTTTTGAGCGAAGACCTACAAAACTTTCCGGGTATCCAATACACCCAGCCTCAAAAAGACATTTTTTCGTGTTTTTCTGATGCTTTGCCTGATCGCTGGGGAAGAACTCTTTTGCTCCGAAGAGAACAACTAAAGGCAGCAGAAGAAAAGAGAGCAGTTCGGCGGCTGACATCTTTTGATCTGCTGAAAGGCATAGACGACGCATCTCGCATGGGAAGCTTCAGGTTTGCCGAAGCCCCTGGCGGCGACTTCATTAATTGCGAAACGGATTTTCGAGTACCTCCTTTCACAAAAATTAATGAATTGATGTTGGCAGCGCACGAAATAGAGGCCAGCGAAGCAAAGAACATTTTGCCAAATGAAAGGTGGATCGATCAATTAATCCATCCTGGCACTTCTCTAGGTGGTGCTCGTCCAAAAGCTTCCGTTCTAGATGAGGACGGAAAGTTAACCGTTGCCAAATTCCCATCTCGGAAAGATAACCATGATGTCGCTCAGTGGGAGCATTTTTCCCACTATTTAGCAAAAAAAGCCGGAATTAATGCTGCGGCGACAAGAACCGTTTCTGCTGGCAGTTTCCACTTACTTTTGTCGAGGCGGTTTGATAGAACCAATGACGGAAAGCGAATACATTTTGCCTCTGCTCTGACACTGCTCGGGTTGAACGATGGTGATAATGCTTCATCCGGCTACGGCTACCTCGACATCGTTGATTTCATTATTCAGCACGGCAGCAACATTGAACGGAATCTTGAAGAACTTTATCGCCGCGTGGCCTTTTACATCCTCATCGGCAACTCGGACGACCATTTCCGCAATCACGGCTTTCTGCTTACTGAGAAAGGCTGGGAGCTTTCTCCTGCCTACGACATCAATCCAACAACATCCGAACAGCAAAGTCTGTTGATTAATCGTTTCACGAATGAAGCCAATTTAGAGCTTTTGTTAGATGCTGCTTCTGACTTTATGCTTGCGGAACACACTGCAAAAAGCATTATCGGCAATGTAAAGACAGCCGTGGCTTCATGGCGCACCGAAGCAAAAAGATTCTCTCTCCCTCAGCGAGATATCGATACTTTCGGACCGCGAATCGACAAGTGGCTGAGATAGGAGAATTAACGTATGCAAAAAGAAATCCTGAAAACCTTGAACCAGATTGAAGCACAGCACAACGTCAAAATCCTCTACGCCTGCGAATCCGGCTCCAGAGCTTGGGGGTTCCCTTCGCCGGATTCTGATTACGACGTTCGTTACCTCTATATCCGCCCAGTTGAAGCCTATCTAAAACTTTTCCCTGAGCGGGATGTAATCGAAGGTCCTATTGACGAAATCAAAGATTTTGTCGGCTGGGATCTCCAGAAAGCGCTCAAACTCTTGATGAAAGGAAACGCTCCGCTCATTGAATGGGTTCGTTCTCCTATTGTTTATAAAGACAACCCTTGGCTGAGAGAAAATCTCATAAAGCTTTTTAACGAACAATCCGACTTCAATACCCTTTATCGAGGATATTTCGGACTGGCCAAGAACAACTTCAAAGCTTATTTAACAGGCGAAAGCGTAAAACCTAAAAAATATCTTCATGTCCTCCGCTCAGTATTGGCATGCGAATGGATCAAACAAAAGAAAACTATTCCTCCGGTACTTTTCAAAGAAGTTTATGAAGGACTTCTTGTCCCAGGGACACCCTTCTATTCTGAATTCCAGGAGCTCCTCAAAATTAAGGCAGAAGAAAAGGAAAGGACTACAGGTGACCATTTTGTCGCCGTCGATAAGTTCATAAACGAATTCTTCAGCGAGAGCAAAGGGCCGCTTCTTTCGTCAAAGGAGCCGGTGAACGTTGATGAATACGACAAATTCTTTCTGGAGTGTCTGCGCCGCGAAAACTAACGCTCTCTCAATGTGAGAGTTAGTAAAGATTGGACATTTTCTCCTGAGGCGTTAAAGTACAAAGTACCTGGTACTCATAGAATCTGTCATGTTTGCCGTCTTTGTCATTCTTCCGCAGTTCTGCCTGATTTTGCTCGGCTACCTGCTCACTAGGCGCCCTTCTTTTGCCAAAAAAGATTTTTGGATCGTTACGGAAAAGCTGGTCTTTTATGTCCTGTTTCCTCCTCTGATCTTTCTTTCGGTTGCAAAGGCAAACCTCCAAATCGGACAGTGCAGTTACTTTTTGCTGATATCGATATCAGCCATGAGCGTTGCGGTGATTACAGCGTGGCTGGCGAACTTTTTAATTAAAGAGAGCCCGTGGACAAAATGGTCGATATTTCATTGCGGATTCCGATTCAATACTTACATCGGCTTTGCCATTTGCTCAACGCTTTTCGGCGATAAAGGTATCGCCTACCTTTCCCTCTTAATCGCCTGTTGGGTACCTATCAGCAACGTCATCGCAACTGTCGGGCTGGTTCATGCCTCAAGACTGAGCGGCTCAGAAAACAACGGCAAAAGAAAAAATTTCCTCGTTGCTGTTTTGTCTAATCCTCTGATCTTGGCAACACTCTTAGGACTCGTTTGCAACTCGTTCAGCATCGAGCTTCCTAAGCTTCTTGTAGACGTACTTAAACCTTTGGGACAATCTTCCCTGGCACTCGGTCTCATCTGTATCGGTGCTGGTCTAAAAATCAACGACCTCAAACGCTACCTGCAGCTGATGATTGTCGGAAGCCTGCAGCGACTCATGGTCGTCCCGACCATTGCTCTTGCTTTTGCGATCATTTTCCAACTGCTTCCTTTGGAAAGCTGTGTTCTTCTGCTTTTTGCCGCTCTCCCGACCGCTCAGTCCTGCTACGTCATGACCGCTTCCATGGGAGGAGACTCTGCAGCAGTCGCTGACTTAACAAGCGCACAAGTGATTTTTTCGCTTTTAACGCTTCCTTTCTGGATCAACGTCATGCTCGAATTCTTCCCAAACTAATTTATAAGTTGGACTCCGTTATCGAACCGCATAAATATCAGATGGGTAAATTTTCTCTGTTTCCCTGAAAATTATTTCTCAGCGTGGAGTAAATAACCATGATTCAAACGCATACAGCAACAGTCTCCGTATTAAAATTGAGGAATTGAACTCAGGAAAAATCACTTAAGGAGATTTGCTAAATGAAGAAACCCGTCAAAGTCGTCGTTACCGGAGCTGCCGGTCAAATCGGCTACTCTCTCCTCTTCCGTATCGGCGCCGGTGACATGCTTGGTACCGACCAGCCCATCGATCTGATGATGCTGGAAAGAAATAATGAACAGTCTCTCAAGAACTCCCGCGGCGTTCAGATGGAACTCGATGACTGCGCCTTCCCGCTCTTGAACAGCATCACCGCTACGTCGGATCCTTATGTTTGCTTCAAGGATGCCGAAATTGCCCTCTTAGTCGGTTCCCGTCCCCGTACGGCCGACATGCAAAGAGCCGACCTTTTGGCCGCCAATGCGCAAATCTTCGTTGAACAGGGTAAGGCAATGAACGAAGTCGCCGACCGCAACATCAAAGTTCTGGTTGTCGGCAACCCCTGCAACACCAACGCCTACATCGCTCGTCGCTGCTCTCCGGATCTGAATCCCCGCAACTTCACTGCCATGATGCGTCTGGACGAAAACCGCACTCTGACTCAGGTTGCTCAGAAGGCCAACTCTACTGTCGCTCAGATCTCCAAACTAGCAGTTTGGGGCAACCACGGCGGCACAATGTTCCCGGATTTGACCAATGCCACCGTCGCCGGCAAACCTGCTTTGGATCTGATTACTGAAGACTGGTACGTCAACGAACTGATCCCGACTGTTGCCAAACGCGGGAGCGCCATTATTCAGGCTCGCGGCCATTCTTCCGCTGCCAGCGCTGCTAACGCCGCCATCGATCACATCCATGACTGGGTTCTCGGCAGCAACGGTGAATGGGCCACGATGGCTGTTCCTTCCGACGGTTCTTACGGCATCCCTGAAGGTCTCACCTTCGGTATGCCCGTCATCTGCAAAAACGGCGACTACGAAATCGTTAAAGACCTCGAACTGAATCAGTTCCAGAAAGATCACATCGCTGCAAACATTCGCGCCCTTGAAGAAGAACGCGCTATTGTTGATGAGATCATCGCTAAGGCTTAATTTGCTTTAATCGTATTTGGGCCGCATTTGCGGCCTTCTTCTTTTATGAACACTGTCATCTTCGATACCAACCTTCTGCTGGATTTCTTTGTTTTCAAAGATCCCAAAACCTCTGTCCTCTGGGAGGCTGCAAAAGAAAGAAAATTCAGAACCGCAACCTGCGAAGGCGCCCTGTCTGAACTCGAAGATGTTTTAAAAAGGCCTCAATTTAAAGTAACGCCGGAGCAACTTGAGGCGGTCAAAGAGGAATTTCTGCACGTCGCTGAGGTTTTGCCGATCACGACGGAAGCAAAAGCAAGATGCAAAGATCCTTTGGATCAGAAGTTCATCGACCTCACCTTAAGTTATTCCCCGGCCCTGCTCATCTCCAAAGACAAGTTAGTCCTGAGATGCGCCAGGCACTTAAGGCCGCTCGGGAGCAATATTCTTCCGCCTGAGAAAGCGATCGCTTTTCTTTCAACAGATAACTAAAAAGGAAACGAATTTTTGATTTCCGTTTCCTCTTTTTCTTTTTACAGTGTTGCCGTTTTATCGGCTTTTTCAGCAATCTCTGCGTTAAACGCTTCGATCTGCTTGACGCAAGCTAAATAATTTTGCGAAAGCTTAAGACCGTCCCAGCTCGGGAATTTTCCTCTAGGCTGGATGCGTGCAACCCTTTCATCAAATGCCTTGGTGCGAATCCAGCGCTGATTTTCTAAAACAGTTTTTGCGCTTTCCGGATCGTTGCAGATCAGAATCATGTCACAGCCAGCGGCTAGAGCAGCATCGCTTCGAGCCGTGATTTCGCCAACCTCAGAAGCACCTTTCATCGAAAGGTCGTCACTGAAGATCAAGCCGTTGTAACCCAATCGCCCTCTCAGCTCTTCCTGAAGCCACTTCTTTGAGAAGCCTGCCGGCGCCGGAGAAACCTGAGGATACGTCACATGGGCAGGCATCACGGAAGTCAGCAGTGTTCCCATCGAGGCATAGGGAACTTCATCGTTGGTTCTGATATCGGTCAAAGGTCTGTCGTCAACCGGAAGTTCGACGTGGGAGTCTGCTGTTGCATAGCCGTGTCCGGGAAAGTGCTTGCCGCAGCAGGCCATACCGGCCTGAGCCATGCCGCTAACCATTGCCGTAGCAAGAATGCTCACAACACGAGGATTGCGATGAAAAGCACGATTGCCGATGACGGCGCTCTGACCATAGTCCAAATCCAGGCAGGGCGCGAAGGTAAAGTCGACGCCGCAGGCTCTCAGTTCAGAAGCCATCACTAAACCGCAGGCAGCTGTCAGATTGTGAGCTCTTTGCGGATCCGTATCGTAAAGCTGGCCCAAGGAACGAGCGGACGGGATCTTGGTGAACTCTTCTCGGAAACGCTGAATTCTTCCGCCTTCATGGTCCACGCCGATCAGCAGCGAAGGATTTCTCAAAGAATGGATGTCATGCGTCAGGTTATGGAGCTGCTCGCGGTTCTCATAGTTGCGCGTAAACAAGATGACCATACCGACCATCGGATTCTGAAGAATTTTGACTTCTTCATCCGTCAGACTGGTTCCGGCGATATCAACTACGACTGGTCCGAGAGGACGATCGACTTTTTCCATGATTTATTCCTTTTCAATCACAACCATCGCCATTGCTGACGAATCCGTGTCACTTATAGAGACATGACACTTTAATCTCTGATTCTTAATTTGTACGGCCAACTTACCCGAAAGTTGGACATAGGGTGCGCCGAGCTCGTTATTTAAGATGCTGATATCCGAAAAATTCACGGCTCCGCGAAATCCTGTACCAAGCGCTTTTGAGAATGCTTCTTTTGCTGCCCAGCGGCTTGCGAGATAGCGATATCCCCTTTCTTCAGAAGCCTCGCAGCGTACGGCATAAACAGGCTGCTCAGATTCTGAGAGCACCGTCTCGCAACACTTCGCCTGCCTCAGGCATGCCTTTTTGATGCGGGCAATATCAACAATATCGCAGCCGATTCCGCTGATCATCTTTAATCCTCTTTTGGCTCTTCACCGTAGGCGTCGTCCAGCGGAATGCCGGGCAGACTCATAAATCCAAAAGCCACGGCAGTAATCGCGCCGAGAATTCCCCAAACAATCCAGTTCGGCGGTAAGCCGAGCGTGAATTCAGCAAGTAGATAAAAAATCGCAACCTGAGGCAGAACGGCCCAAAACACCGGTTTTCCGTCATCATGCAAGCGGCGAACCGAAATCGTAAAAGAAGGCACAGCAATGTAGAGCCAGCCGCAGAGAACCAAGCCCACAAACACCAGAATCGTGTCTGTTGTCGTGTCCGAGATCACCATCAGCAAAGCAAGATAACAGACGGCAAAGGCCCAGAATCTCCAAAACCTTCCTAAGCCGGCACGGCCCTGCAGTTTGGCGTAATTGCGCGTCATGTCGTCATAAAGCTCACGGACATGCAGGGGCATTCTGTCGCGGTAGGACTCGAGTTCAAACGGATTTTTTCCCGGGGTCGGATTTTTCATTTTTCTATAACTTATTCAATTCGTTAAGGATGCGGCGCGTATTGAGCGGCGCGTCCTCGAGATAATAGCGGATAAGGTCACGCATCAACATTCGGGCTTCCCACTCCTGCGTTCCGCTCTGAAGCGTGTTAGTGCTCAAGGATTCCAGCGTTGTTCCTGATATACCGCTGCCCTCAAATGCTGTGTTGTCATTGGCCACAAAGTCACCTCGAACAAATCGATAGTGTTTAGCAGGAAACGGACCGGAAGGAAGCGCATAGCCCAACACCTTTAAAAAATCGCGTTCAAAGTAACGGAGCGGGACAAGGTAATCTTTTTCGAGAGCCAGTTTTTTGAGCGTGTCGTAATAGATCGTGAATAATGAGGGCTCCGGCTCTCCTCTTGGGAGCAAGCGGACTAAGAGTTCATTGATGTAAAAGGCCGACATGAGGACTTTTTCGTTCATCGGAATCGTCCCGTACCACTCGCAGCGCGTGAGATTTTTTACTTCGCCTTTGCCAGAGTAGGAAACCGCCAGGGGACAGAAAGGATTAAGCAGTCCGCGGTATTGAGACATCGGTCGTTTTGCGCCCCGTGCAACCAAAGGAATACGTCCGTAATCGCGGGTAAAAAACTCCACGATAAGACTCGTCTCTCTCCATGGATAAGAGTGGAGAACAAACGCGGGCTGCTGATCAACCCGATATTCCGAACGACCTTTTTCGGTCATCAAATGAACCTCAAAATAAAGAGGTCATTTTAGCAAATAGGTAAGAACCTCCGTCGCCTCCGACTCGATCTCATAAGGACTTCTAAATGCCGGGATATATGAGGATTAAAGTTAGAGGTTTCCTTAATTATCGGTATCCAAAAGCTAAAAAGAGAAGCCGTCAATCCATCAAACTCGTAAAATAAATTTGACTACCCCCTTTCCCTATGGTTTGAGTATGTTGAAGGTCCGAAATCTAACAAACGTATTACAGCAAAAATTGCAGCTTGGTTTCCGCTGCTTAGCCATTTGCTGTTTTTGCTCGTGCGTTGTATTCGGCGGAGAAAGTTTTTCGGAGGAAAAACGGGTTGTTACGATCGGCGTATTAGACAGTTCGTTAAGTGCTACAGACAAATCAGCTATCGCCCAAACACTTGAAGCATTAGAGAATCTTCCCGGATACCGTTTAGACGTTCAATACTACAATCCGTCCGAGCTGGAAGAACAGCTCATTCAAAAGAAGTTGGATTACTTCATCGGCACTTCCGGTTTTTATCGCAGATTTCAGTCTTTCGGCTTAAGAAGTGTTGCAACGCTTTTTACTGAAACAGCGCCCAATCCCCGATATGCTACGGGCTCGGTATTCGTCGTTAGAAATGACAGTCCCATCAAAACGATCTCCGAACTCAAAGGCAAATCGGCTCTCGCCTCTTGGTCAAAAGGCTTCTCTTCTTATTTTGCGCCGATGGGTGAAATCTCTAAACAAGGTTTTGATCCGGAATCTTTCTTTGCCGCTTACAAAACCTACGGACCGCCGATGACAAATCTCCTTCAGAAGCTGGAGAACCACGAAGGCGACGTTGTACTTATACGTGCCTGTCTTCTGGAAGACCTTGAGAAAACACAGCCGGACATCTTCAAGCGCTTCAGAGTGCTTGAAGAAAAGAAAGACAATCGACTTCGCTGCAAACATTCGACAGACTTGTATCCAAACTGGACACTTGTCGCAACCCCCTCAGCGCCCTGGACCGAAACGCGCGAAATCACCAAATGTTTGCTGAATATTCCTGATTCGACCGGTTTTGGCTGGGCAACCGTACCTGATTTCAACACGATCGACGAACTTTATAAATCTCTTAAGGCAGGCCCTTATGCCTATTTGAGGATTCAAACGGTCCAAAGTTTCATCTATCACTACCGTTTCCCGCTTCTGTTCGCCCTCTTCTGCATCTTGATGCTATGCGTTCACTCTTGGAGAACCAATGTCTTAGTGAAGCGAAGAACCCAATCCTTGCGGCTCGCCTATGAGAAAGAAGCTGAACTCAGACGCAAAATACGAGAAAGCGAACTGCGCATTGATCAGCTTCAAAAGACCGAAATCATCGGCGCGATGTCGAGCCTGATCGCCCATGAGATCAACGGACCTCTGGCGACGATCGATAATTACTGCCGCGGCATTAAACGCAAACTGGAAGTCGAGGGTATCGATGGCAGTTGGCTGAACCGTCCGCTTTCGCTCATAGCAAAACAAACATCAAAAATTTCGGACATTGTCTCAAGAGTCCGGGCCTATGCGAAACGTGACGAACCGGAATTCACAAAAATTGAGGCTGATAAGCTTCTGAAAACCTGCGTCAGCGATATCCGCATGCGTTACCCGAATTGTCGGATTGTTCTCAGTGAAACAGAACCTTCAGTTGTATTAGGACACGTCCTTGAGTTTGAAGTTCTCTTGGAAAATATCATTAAAAACGCTATCCAAGCAGCACAAGCGGCAGAGACAAATCGGATAGAAATTCGGCAGATATGTGAAAATAACTCCATGTTTATTCGTATTTTTAACGCCTCTTCCGTCTGTTCATCCGAAGAATTGGAAAAGCACCTTCAGCCTCTGCATTCCACCAAGAATCAAGGCTTAGGAATCGGATTGCTGATTTGCCGCACGATTGCAGAAAAAATGCGCGGTAATCTAAGTATTACCTACAAAGACGGTGAAGTCTTCACAGAGGTTAAGATTCCTTTGTTCGTTTCTCAGGAAAAAGAAAATGCTGATCAGAATTGTTGATGACGACGAAGATCTGGCTGAAAGCCTGAAATTTTTATTGGAGCCGGAAGGCTGGAAGGTCGTCAGCTACCTCAGTGCTGAAGATTATTTGAAATCCGATGCACCGAGCGTAGAAGGATGCCTTCTTCTCGACATTCGTATGCCCGGCCTTTCAGGTTTAGAACTTCAGGAAAAAATGAAAGAGCGCGGCTGGGAAGTTCCGATCATTTTCTTAACCGGTCACGGAGATGTAGACGTCGCGGTACAAGCGATGAAATTCGGCGCTTACGATTTCCTTCAAAAACCCGTCAAAGCCGAGCGTCTCATTCAGGCAATTTCCAGCGTGGCTTCGATACTCAAGGAGAAGCGAGATTACGGCGCAAGTTTGGAATATTGGTACAAGAAATTCCAGCTGCTCACCGACCGCGAACGGAGCGTCACGATACTGGCCTCTCAAGGCCTCTTGAATCAAGAAATTTCCGAGCGTCTGAATATAAGTACCAGAACAGTGCATACGCATCGACTGAATTCTTACAAAAAATTAGATGTTCACAGCACTTCAGACTTAGCC